>WNGF01004342.1_pt1 | contig 35409 bp, 39 predicted proteins | sample 5400641 | NCBI WGS metagenome assembly WNGF01 (sample SAMN13153371, study PRJNA577476) | soil metagenome | isolation source: 80 cm soil or saprolite under grassland replicate 2 | place: USA:California | collected 2016-06-15 | reverse complement strand
GTTGAATTCCTGTACCACTCTGAGCGCGTCGTAACCGCTCGGCGAACGAATCCAGTTGTTGCCAAAAACCGTGATGTCTACCCCGGATTCATCTTGCTGCTTGAACAGGCCGTCGACGTCGAAAATCGACTTCGGCGAGGTCGGATGATACCAGCTTTGCGGAACTAAATGTGCGTGACAGTCGATAATCATGAATCAAATACCTCTCAGTCTGTGAACATTATTGGTGCGTTGGAGAAATGTCAAATTATCCTGCTTAGGCGAAATCCTTCGGAGCGAAATCGGTTCGAGTGCTTTTGACCGTAAATGAAATGAAATCCCCGGTGAAACCGTTTGCAGGGCGCAAATTTCCAAAGGGATACGAAAGGCGCAGCTTAATCGCTGTTGATTGATGGGTTAAGGGAACCGCTCATTCTTCGACGGATGGTGGATTTGAAAGTCATAATATGAAGGGGCACTAAACGAGAATCTTCAATCCGCGATAATTGACTCTGCTACCGCCTATACAACTTGTCGATATAGCCGCTGTCGTCTAGCTCTGTGATGAAACGGAGATCGACAAAGTCTTCAGCCTTCGCTCCCCTCGCTTTCGGCTCGCTCGCCAAGATCGTCTTCAAACCCTCTAGGGTCGGGTACTGCTTCGCCGGCAGCTTATGCTCGGCGATTGCGCCCTCGTAAGTTCTGTCGAGCAACTCTTTGTCGGACAGAGCTAGGGACTTGGCCAGCACTTTCATCGACGTTTCGCGGTCGGTCTTGAAACGATGCACGGCTTCGATATGCGCTTTAATGTAGCGGCGGACAACGTCTGTTCGCTCACGAATGAATTTTCGCGTTGTCGCGACGCCGGTCGCCTGATACGGCAGACCAAGAGCAGCGACGTCGGCTAGTATATTGAAGCCTCGCTTCTGCGCTTGATACATCGCCGGCGGCGCCAGCACAGTGGCCTGCACGCGTTTGGTTTCCATCGCCGCGAGACGTTCGGTCAGTGAACCGACTTGTAATATCGCAACATCCTTCACAGGAGTTAACCCCAGCCGCTGCAACGCGTAGCGGACGATGAAGTCGGACGCCGAGCCGAAGCGGCTGATCGCGACTGCGCCGCCCTTGAGCTGCTCCGGCGTCTTGATTTCGGGACGGCTGAGCATCCAGTAATCCAGCGTCACGTTGCCACCCGCGATCATCACGGCATCGGCTCCGTTCATCGTCGCATTGATGACGCCGGGCCCGGCCGTTTGTGAGATCGGTGTGTCACCGGTGATCAACGCGGTCACCGCTGTGCTGCCGCTGTTGAAGTAGATCAGCTGTACGTCCAGCCCGTTCCTCGCGTAAATGCCGGTCTCGCGGGCGATGAACGCCGCCGCGTTGTCCGAGGTGATGCCGACATAGCCGACGTTAAGCTTGGTGAGCTGCGCGAACGCGCCGGCTTTGACAAATAACGCAGCGAAAAGAAACGCAGATGTGAAACGAGTCAATGGCAACCGCATCTTCCACGCCTTCCGGTTTTAACGGCTTGAACGATTTGAACGTCTGGAACGATTGGAACTTAGTTATTGTATCCCATAGAAACGCGCCGGGTTGTCCTCCAAGATCTTCTTAGCGAGTTCGGGCCTCACCTTTCCGCTTTTCGAGAGCGAACGCAGCGCGTCGATTTCAACGGACATGTCGACGTGTCCGAAATCCGTCCCCGTCATGAGCGTGTTCTCGCCGGAGTACTGAGCAATGTATTCGATGTCATCGGTGCTGCTGTAGCAGGAGACATACAGCCGGTAGGTCTCAAAGAAGTTTTCCGGCAGTTTCCTGCCTTCCGCGCGGCGCCGGATGTCCTTCACCACCCACGGGATCCATTGCGCCGAAGACTCAATGAATCCGATCCGCAGTTGCGGAAACAGCTCTGGGAGCTTGCTCGTAATAACCGCATGGCAGGCGCCAACCGTGTTCGTACACATGCCCCAGAAGCCGGCGCCGAAGCCAATGCGCTGACGGGTATCGTCTAGGTTGGAAGGATTTGCGTTGCCGATATGCATGCCAACGGGAATGTCGAGCTTGCTCATTGCTTCGTACAACGGGTAGAAGTACGGATCTTGGATCAGGCGAGTCCCTTCGATGGGGCGCATGAGAACAGCGACCGCGCCATGTTCCTTGCACCAAGGTAACATATCCAACGCGTCGGGCATGCTGAGGAGTGGTAGCGCACAGACCCAGCGTAGCCGGCCTTGACTCTGCTTCCAGATATCCGCCAGCCAGCGGTTGTAAGACTTGCAGATGGGGACCTCGAACTCCGGCTTGTCGGTAATCTGTTGTACGAAGATCGTTGGGTACATTACCTGGATGTCCACCCCGGTTTCATCCATATGCCGAATACGCGCCTGCACGTCTTCTAAGTGCTGAGCCTCCGGTGAAACCACCATGTCTCGGCCGCTTGCCTCGGCCAGCGCTTGAAAATCCTTGGGTTTGACGACGTGGCGCACGTGGCCACGGATCTTGCCGTCGATGAGCCAAAACTGACGATCCGCCTCGGGTCCCGGATTTAAAAGGACGGGCATGAACTTGCGTTCCGACGGATCGCAGTACTCCCAAGTCTGAGGGCCTTCCATCACATGGGCATCGCCGTCAATCGTTGGCATCGTAATACCTCCTGCGAGACCAATGGAGAATTTTTTGTGTATGAGATTGCCCCAAGGCTACTTCGAACGGCCTGTTCAGTTCAGTAAATTACTGGCTTGACAGGCATCTAACATTCCAATAGATAATTTGCAATAAAGGATTGAGGTTTTGCATTGTCGAACTTAAGCAAATATGAGAACCCACACGTTGATGCGCTTAACGGAGTACCTCTAAGAGCTTCGGAATGCCCGGAACACAAATAAAAGTTTTCGATAAAATCGTCCAAGTTATCGAAGTGCTCGCGACGTCCTCCCAAAGTTTGACACTTCGGCAGGTCCAGGATGCTTCAGGATTAAACAAAGGAACCGCGTTCAGGATTTTACGGTGCTTACAATCACATAACCTTGCGGCGAGAAGTGCTGACGGCACCTACAGCTTTGGAGATCGGGTTCTTTGGTGGGCAAGCCGGCACGAGCACAATCCAGACCTTTCCAAACTTGTCCGGCCGCATCTCGAAAAGCTGCGCGATCTTACATCTGAGACCGCTGCCTTCAATTTAGTGATAGGAGATCGAAGCGTAGTTGTCGACCAAGCAACAAGTCCTCATGCGACGAGCACCAGATTTTATCTTGGCGTTTCCGCGCCGTTGCACGCTGGAGCCACGGGACGTGTGATTTTGGCGCACCTCGATCCGGCGCAGCGAATAAAACTCCTAAGTCAGCGCCTGGAACGTTTTACGGAGCGGACTATCACGGATAAAAAGCGATTGGAGCGGGAATTAAATCGCTGCATAACCCAGGGATACGCCTTCAGCGAGGGAGAAAGACTTCCAAATACCTCCTCGATCGCAGCTCCTGTATTTGGTCCACGCAGGAGGATTTTAGGAACATTAGCGGTTGGCGGGCCTTCCGAAAGGTTCACCCGTGAGAAGCGAAATTCAATTGTCCCTCTATTATTGAGAGAAAGTCGGCTCCTCACAGACCAGCTCGAAGGCCCCGTTCTCGCAAACCGGAGGGCTGCCGGAGCTCTGTAGCGCAGTCTCCTTCGCCTTAAAACATCTCAGAGATGACAAGTAGCCGAACCTTACGCGAACTCGAAAACTACTTCTCGAGCTACGGCGATCTGCCGCGGGAAATTATTTTGAAGCACGACTTGCTTCGCGTCGGCCACTGGTTCACCGATGCTGCGCTGGAGCTAGCTTCCCAGGCTCTGGTGAAATCCTACCGGTTGTTTTCGTACGATTTGATGCCGATGAAAGATATGAAAAGGAAAGAGCATCGGAAGATACCCGAGTGGTTCACGATCCGCAGGGGCATGTTCAGCCTCAGGCCGGTGAGCATTCAGACGACGCTCGATTCGAGTTCGCCATACGTCATCGATGTGGTGGATGGCCAGGCCAAGCTCTTTCTCGAGGGAAACGAGATTTGCGAAGTCTATTTTCCCAAGCCACTGAAATACTACACCCGTAAATTCCCGGACGGCACCGCATATCATGAGATCATCGCCTTCGGCTACTTCGTGACCGCCTTTCGCAACTGCCAGTATTGGGGACCGGACGAGGAGTGCCGTTTTTGCGACATCAACGTGAACGCGCGTCAGATGAAGGAGTCCAAAGACTTTACGTTCAACGCGCCGGTGAAGCCGGTCGAGTACATGGTCGAAGTCGCGCGCTCGATCGAGCAGGACGCCACCGAAGAAGTCGGCTTCACGCCGTCGATGGATTTTCTGATCACCGGCGGGACGATCTTGAAACGCTGCACGGCAAAGACGAGCTGAGTTTTTATTCCGAATATGTCTCGGCGCTCAAGTGGGGCGGCCGGCGGCGCTTCGTGAACCTGCAAACCAATGCCCAGGATAAAGAAACCATGAAGCGCTACCGGGCTGCGGGCGTGGATTGTCATCACTCGAACATGGAGGTGTGGGACAAGCGGCTGTTTGAATGGATTAACCCGGGGAAAAACCGGTGCGTGGGTTGGGACGGTTGGGTCCGAAGCCTGATCGATGAGGTGGACGTTTTCGGCGAAGGCAACGTGCGGCCGAACTTCGTTGGCGGCGTCGAGATGGCGAAACCCTACGGTTTTGAGACAGTCAGCGAAGCCGTGAAGTCGACATCGGACGGCGTAGACTTCATGATGAGCCACGGCATCATCCCGCGCTTCAACCAATGGCGCCGCGAGCCGGGTTCCAACTTGGTCTCTCAACACGATCAACCGGCGATCCCGCTGGAATATTATCTTCAGTTGATGGGCAACTATTACAACAGCTGGAAGAAATACAATCTGCCCATGCCGCGCCGTGAGTGCGTCCACCCCGAGCGGCGTATCGGCTCCGGCCACGGCACCTACGACGACATTCTTCTGCTCAACGAGTTGCCGGATTACGAGGAAGCGTGGGACCGGGGATTTAATGAAGGCCTCAAGGGCTGCCTGACGAGGCAATGCCAATGAGTGTTCCAACGGATCCAATCGTTCCACGAGTTCCAATTGTTTAATTCGGTCTGGTGATTCCCTCGCCCGCCATGCGGGAGAGGGCAAGGGTGAGGGTAACCGCTGGAACATTTGGAACGGCTGGAACTATTGAAACGAGTTCGGTTGAGGAAATCATGATCGGCAGCGGAACGCTCACGAAACAGATTGCCGGCTACTTAGTGCGCACGGGGTTACGAAACGCCTTCCGCTCAAGATTTGCAGGACCATTACTGAATCTGAATCACGCCAAAACGTGTTTTTGCGTTGCATATCTAAGGAGGTAGTCATGGCATACAACGCTAAGGACAGAACCAAGACTTTTTCTGTTTTTGATTGCGATAGCCACATTTACGAACCGCCAGAGATCTGGGACAAATACATTCCTAAGAACCAGCAACATTTCGCCAAAACTCATTTTTACAGAGACGCGGACCGCCTGATCTTGGTTCGTAACTCAAAAATCAGCTTTCGAGATCCGGACAAATACAAATATCCCGCGGAAACTTGGCATCCCGGACTGACCAAAAAGATCATTGGTGCCACACAGCCAGGGACGAAAGAATGGGATGAAAAGATTGGTAGAAATGCCAGCGGGAGAGATCCTCGTGTGCGGCTGAAGGACATGAACGCTGCTGGTATCGACCAAGTCATGATCTTTCCATCCACCTACGTCTATCTGCCGCTAGTCGAGAATGCCGAGGCAGCACATATCTGCGCGAGAGCTTACAACGACTGGGTTTACGACTACTGCAGCGCGGATCCAAAGAGACTGTTCCCTGCAGCGGTTCTCCCAATACAAAACGTGGACTATGCGATAGAGGAGCTGCAGCGGATAGCAAGGCGAGGGTTTAAATCCGCGCTTGTTCGTCCAATCATTGCCGAGAATAAGTATCCCACATTTCCGGAATTCGATCCCCTGTGGCGGGAGTTCGAAGAACTCGGCCTGGTGCTGGGAATGCATACGTTTCCATCGCGGGGCGAGGCTTTGTCACCTGGATTGGGGAAACGCATGGGAGCTGACCGTAAACGCTTGTTCGCGGACGAGGACATACTTGTTTATTCACCGGGTCAGTTTGTAGCAAACATCATGCAAATCAAATAGCCGTGATGAAATCTTTGCCCGAAATTTTCCCGACCTTTTCGGCGACTGCTAATGCCGCCGGGATGACCGTGATGCTCGACTTGTAAGCGATGCGGTCGTCGTTGATGTCGAGCTCGCGGCTGTGACCCATGGTCGCGTTGACCAATGCGACGGAAGCCGCCGGCAGCTTATCTCCCGTCACGAGTACCGTGCTTTCCTGACTTGCGCCGCTCAAAGCGCGCGCGCCTGCAAGTGCTTGCTTGATTCCCGGCGCACTCGAGCCGGCGAGAATAGTCCCCAGCGTATAAAGGGTATGTTCCTTGGTCGCGCGCAGCGCATCGTCATCGAGAGCATCAAATCCGGTGCGCGCTAGATATCCGGCGATCTGTTTTGTCAGTGTGCCGCTTCCGATCATTTGTTTTCCTTCGTCAATGAATAGGAACGGCCCGTTGACTTAGAGTCGAAGCGCCGCCACTACTTTGTGACCGCTTTTCGCGACTGTCAGTATTGGGGAACCGGACGAGGAGTGCCGTTTCTGCGGCATTAACGTCAACGCCCGGCAAATGAAAGAGTCGCGCTATGCATACCGTGACATGGTGACCGGCTCATGCTCATCAGGTGCCTGAGTCACAACCAGTTGTGGTTCTATACCATACAGCCGGCGCGCATTGGCGCCAAGCATCTTTTCTTGAACTTCTCGCGGTACTTTCCATTTGTCCATGTGATCGATCGCCTCCCAAACATCGGAAGCATCGAGATGCGGCATGTCCGAAGACCACAGACCAATGTTTTCATACAGATCCCACAATCGAAACGTTATTTCTTCGTCGCTCTCAAAAGCAATGTAGCAACTCTTATAGAAAACCTCGCGCGGATCGCCTATCTTCTCTCCTAGATGGCGGTACAACTCAAGATAAGTCTCGGCTTTCTCCAGCACCAACGGCAGCCAGCTTGAGTTGGACTCCAGAATCGCCACCTTGAGGCGCGGGAACTTTTCGAGCCAACCGGTCATTAAAACAACTCCGGTCCAGGTCATCGCCTCGGCGATGAACCCGTACGCTTGGTCCCCGAGCAGCCGCCGCGGCGTGCGGCAAGATTCTCGGCTTGGACGAGAATGGGTTGCACAACGCGCTCGGCATCGCCTTTTGCCGCTCCACAGTTTCAGGGAACAGCACGGTTGCGCCATCCTTGACTAAAAGATTGGGTGTCGGCTTCGCGTCACAGAGCGGCGTGATCGCCGCTTTGCTTGCGGCGGCGGGGTTTCCCGCTGCTGGTGAAGCTTTCCAGGGGGCCGCCGGTTTTTTCCAAACCTTCTACCGGCAGGAAGGTGACTACGACGCTCTGTTGGATCAACTCGGCAGCCGTTTTGAAATCGTCCTCGTCGGCCCGAAGCCTTTCCCGTCTTGCCGCTACACCCATTGCGCCGTCACCGGCGTTTTAGACCTCGTGCGCAAGCATGCGATCAAAGCGCGCGACATCGACGAAGTCCGAGTGCGGATCGGCGAGCGTGACATGCGCTCGGTGGGCGGCTGGACCGAAGATGAAAAAAAGAAAAAGCACCGCCCCGAAGGCGTGGTCGACGCGCAGTTCAGCATTCCCTACACCGTCGCCGCCACGCTCGTCAGCGGCGGGCTGTCGCTGGAGCAATTCACCGACGCGGAATTGCGCAGCGACGAAATCCTCGATCTCGCCGCGCGGGTGAAAACCATTCTCACACCTGAATTCGATCACGGTCCGATGGATGTAAAACCGCAAGTTGTCGAGATAGTCATGCGCGACGGCAAAGTTTTGAGCAAAAAAATCGTCTATCCGAAGGGCAATCCAAACAATCCGGTAACCTCCGAAGAACTCGTCGCCGCCTTTCGCGGCATGGCGAGCTACGCGGTAAAACCCCTCAGCGGCGCAAAGGTCGACGACGCGGTTGCGCTAGCGCTGCGGTTGGAAGAAGTAGACGATGTCGCGGTACTGACAAAGTTCTTAACCGCGTAACGCGTCAATCGAGCAGAGCGAGCAGCATTGGCGGCCCGGACCGATATCTCTTCCCCGTCGACCGGGAAGATCAAGATGGGGTGCCCAACCGTCAGCACCGGTTTCTACCCTCCGCGCAGGGAGACTGTGTCTCAATGGCATCCTGAAGCGATAGCCAAAGGATCTCGTCTTCGTAAGCGAAAGGAAATGCGAGATTCTTCGCTGACGCTCAGAATGACATTCTTGTGTGTATTGCGATTGCGACACCGTCTCAGGGCGGAGCGATTCAGAAAATAAAAGGACGGCGTTTCTATGCCGAAATGGTTTTTGTTCCAACCGTGCTTGAGTACTTTGGTTGCGCTCCCGTTAGTTAACGGATCGCTTGCCGCTGAGCCGTTCTACCAAGGCAAGACGTTGCGTGTGATTGTCGCCTCCGCCGCTGGCGGCGGGAGCGACATCGTCGCGCGCTTGATGATGCGCCATTTGCCACGCCATATTCCCGGCAACCCGACCCTCGTCGTCGAAAATATGCCCGGCGCCGGCGAGATCATAGGCACGACCTACGTCTACGGCAAAGCCAAGGCTGACGGGCTCACCGCGCTGTTCGCCACCGGCACGCCGATCAATCAGTTGATAGAGTTGCCCGGCATCGCGTTCGACGTCACGAAAATGCCGATCATTGGCGGCAGCTCCGAGTCCGTCGCCGCATTCGTTAGAACAGACAAAACCGGCGTGAAATCGGCACGCGATCTGCTGAACCCCAAAGCGCCCATCGTCATCGGCGGCTCAGGCTACGGCTCGATCAAAGATGTGTCGATGCTGGCGGCGATGAATCTACTCGGGGTAAAAAATCCGACTTATGTAACCGGTTACGGCGGCGCCGGCCCGATCCGTCTCGCCTATGAGCGCGCCGAAGTGAACTTCACGCAAGAGACCGCCGTCGGCATCTCGCGCTCGGTGCTTCCGTGGGTGCGTGATGGCTGGACGTCCGTTCTTTACCAGGTCGGTTTTCTTGACGGCAAAGGTAGCGTGATGAAAGACCCGGTGTGGAAAGAGCTCGGCATCGACGCGCCGTCGATCGCTGAAGTCTATCGCTTGCTATACGGAAGAGATGCCGCCGGACCCGCCTGGGAAGCGGAGAAGGCTTTGATCGGCGGCTACTCGCTGACACGAATCATGGCGGTCGCGCCCAACACTCCGCCAGCGCTCATCGCCGAGTTGCGCCAAGCGTTTCAGGTGATGAGTAAGGACCAAGCCTTCTTAGCGGAATGGACCAAGAGCCAAGGCTCCGCGCCGCGCTTGGTGCCCGGCGAAGAAGCCGGCAACATCGCCGCCTCGATCCTCAAAGCGCCCAAGGAAGCGGTGAACATCTTGAAAAAACTCTCGGCGCCGTAACCGCACCATGAAACTTCTGAACAATACCAGAGCCGCGTTCATCGGTGCGTTATTCGTCTTCATCCTCCAATGCGGCTTATGCACACCGAACGCGGCCGCAGTTGACAAACTGCGGATCGGCTACGGGGCGCCGTCGATTTCTATGTCGATACTCTGGATTACCAAAGAAGGAAAACTCTTCGAAAAGAATGGCTTGGACGTCGAGGTCCTTTATTGGAAAGTGCCTTGGTGCAGCGCGCGCTGATCGCGGGCAATATCGCGATGGGTCAGATGACCGGATCACTGATGGCAGCGCCTAAATTGCAGGGGGCGGATTTGGTTATGGTCTCGAGCTTTTTGAATAATCTTTTGTATCGCTTAGTCGCACGCCCTGAGATCAAATCGGTGGCCGATTTGAAAGGAAAACGCATCGGCGTTTCGCGCTTTGGAGCAGGAGCGGATCGAGCGACAAGGCTCTTGTTGACGAAACTCGGCCTCAACCCCGAAAAGGACGTCGTGCTTATACAGATTGGCGGCACTCCGACGCGGATTGCCGCCTTATCGGCCGCGTCCATCGATGCAACCATAGTCGACCCGCCTGATCACAAGAGACTCCAAGAGGCCGGTATGAGAATCTTGGCGAACATGGAGGAAATGAAAATTCCATTTCAGCACACCGGTCTGGTGACAACGCGAGCCCAAGTCTCCCAGTCACCCGATCTCGTTCGCAGGGTCGTGAAATCATTTATCGACGGCATTCAATTCATGACCATCAATCCGGAAGTGTCCAAGCGAGCGTTTCGCAAATACATGCGCCTGCAGCAGGAACGCGAGCTTGACGATGCCTATCACCTCTTGCGCAGTTTCATGCCGAGAAAGCCCTATCCCACGGTGGAAGGATTCAAAGCAGTGTTGGCCGAACTGGCCGAACAAATCCCCATGGCGAAAACCGCCGACCCCAAGTATTTTGTCGACACTCGATTTCTCGAAGAGTTCGATCGCTCCGGCTATATCGATGGACTTTACCGCTAAACGTTTCAGAATTTCGCTGGATTGACTATTGCCAAAGTTTATTGAAGAACCCTTCCAGTTCCAGTTCGTTCACGTAACGATTCTCATAATAAGCCGTCGGAGCGAACTTTTTCGCGGCGGAAGCTTCAATAGACTTCAGGTTCACCAGTTGCTCGACCAATGCCGCCATCGCATCATGTGGCACGGCGGCGTCCTTGCTGATCGCATCCACCGCAAAGCGATAACTTTCTTCCAGCATCTTCTCATCCGTGATCTTTGTATACTTGGCGATGGTTTTCATCGTCAGATCCTTGTTGTCGACCATGCGCCTAATGGCCTCGAAGGAAGCTTTGATGAATCGCTTCACCTGCTCGGAGTTCTTCTCTGCGTAAGAGCGCCGGGTCGCAAGCCCGTTCTCCACAGCGGGATAAACCATTCTCTCTCAGCAGGACACTTTGCGGTGGAGGAACCATGGCTGCGGCGACATTGCCGGAACTAAGAGCGGCGGTGGATTCCGGGATACCGCCCGTTTGAATAATGGTTACTCCCGTGACACCCGCCCTTTGCAGAATCGATTGCGCAGTGAGATGAGAGACAGATGCCAACCGGCTAACCCCAACTTTCTGTCCCTTCAGCTGCGCCAGCTCCTTGATTGTCGGCTGAGAGTACATGGGTGTCGTAAGGATTCTCCTCCAACCGATGAAATCTTATCGATTCAGCGGGTTATCCATATCGCGTGCAAGGATCGATTCCAAGCTGCCAAGTTTGCTAATGGGATTGCCAGCGCATTTGATCTCGCCTTCTTGTTGATTGCGGCTGTGCCGCGTTATCCGCACTCCGGCTTCTCTGATTGCGGGCTTTACATCGCCATCGTAATAGTCGAACAGGACGTAACGATAATCTTCGGCGTCGACTGTTATTTCTATGCGTTCCACCTGAGCACGAAAATATTTGGCATAGCGGAAAACTCGCTGCGTGTTGGCACGGTCGCGTGGAAATTGCAGCTCCACCGCGCCGGCTTCGCCAAACCGATATTGAATGTAGCCGCGCCTGGAATCAATTGTCTTAGAGCCGCAGAGCGAAACTGTCTTCACTGACGCCGCGATCGGACAGTTAAAGAATATTTGCTCTTCGCTCCGGCAAAGTGAATTTGCTGGAGAATCGCTTTGGGCTGCCCCGGTGGACGCCGTTGAATAGTTTGCTGCCAGAAGGATAGCCAACACCAAACTCGTAACTGGACGGCGCGCGATGCTTACTCCATCAATTACTTGAGCCAATGCGGAGCATTGCACTCGGTGAACTGCAACGTTCAATCGGCGAGACCCGCTATCAATACATTCGTTCATGCCATTCGTGAGCTCCTCGCGCAACGCATTAATATGAAACGAGCTGCGCCTATTTACCGCAAAAAATGTAATCGGGCAAAGATTTTCAATTGAGACAAACTGCCGGTGATAGTATCCGTCGCCGGCTTTGGTAACCACTGATTCATCGTGTTACAAAAAGATCATGCCACTTTCCAAAGATGCACTTGCGAGACTCGTTGGCGGCGCGACGGGAGAAATTAAAGCGGATCTCATTATCGCCGGCGGCCGAGTCATCAATGTCTATTCGGGAGAAATTCTCGATGGGATGGAGATCGCGGTTCTCGACGGTCGGATATGCTACGTCGGGCCGAGTGCGCGGCATACACAAGGAAACGCAACGGAGATTCGAGATGCATCGGGAAGGTTTGTCTCTCCCGGGTTTATTGATGGCCATACCCACATCGGTCATTACGCGCGGCCGTTCGAAAACCTCCAGTCGCTCTTGCCACACGGCACGACCGCAGTCGTGGCTTCGTGCGACGAATTGTCGAGCGTACTCGGGTTTCGCGGTCTGAAACTTTTTCTCGATGAAGTCGAGAAACATCCGTTGCGAGTTTACACCCTGGTGTCGATGGCCGCGCCTCAGGACCCGTTGCTCTGTAGCACGGCAACTTTCACCGAGGCCGAAATCGAGGATGCATTGGCTGATCCGCGAGTGCTCGGCATGGGAGAGATTGTGTCCTGGTTGCGGCTCGTTCAGGGCGATCCAGAAATACTGGGACGATTAGAGCTCGCCCATCGCAACCGACAGATCATTCACGGACATACGGCTGGCGCGCGAGACCGGAAATTATGCGCGGTGGCGGCAGCGGGGATTTCGTCATGCCACGAGCCGATTCGCTTCGAAGACGCGCTCGAACGTTTACGCCTGGGTTACTGGACGATGCTGCGTGAAGGTTCGTTGCGCCAAGACTTAGCAGCAACGCTCCCTCGTTTCATCTCCGAGGGCATCAGCCTGCAACGGCTGGTCCTTGTGACGGACAGCATGTCGCCGGACGATGTCGAAGACCACGGCCACATGGACCACGTGGTTCGCAGGGCGATCGCGTGGGGACTTTCGCCGCTACAGGCGATTCAGTCGGTAACTTTGAATGCAGCGACCTATTCTGGTTTGGAGCGAGATATCGGCGGCATTGCTCCGGGCCGCTTCGCAGACATCGTCTTAATCGATGACTTGGAACAGTGCCATGTGCGCGAGGTTATGATCGCCGGGAAAGTCGTCGCCCGACAAGGCGTGTCGGAAGTGAAATCCAATGCCATCGAGCTACCCGCGAACATGATGCATTCGCTGCGGTTGGGACTGTCGATTGTGCCGGAGACGTTCAAGATTTCGAGCCCCGGGATGATTGTCAAAATCAGAGTCATGGAACTGCTCAATCAAACTATTACCGCCGAACGGATTGTCGAAGTCGGCGCGCCTTCAGGAATCGTCGAGGCAAATCTTTACGATGACTTATTGAAGGTCGCGATGTTCGATCGGCACCAAGGCTCGGCAAAGGTTTCGTTCGGTTTTGTTAAAGGATTTGGCGCTAAGGTGGGCGCCGTTGGACTAACGACGAACCTCGATGAAAACACGTTGATGGTCGTTGGTAGTGACGATCACGACATGGCACGTTGCGCCAATGTGCTGCTCGAAGCGGGCGGCGGAATCGCAATTGTCGACGGAGGAAACATCTTGGAAAAAATCGAGTTTCCCTTCGGTGGAATTTTTTCGTTACATCCGTGGCAGGAGGTGGGGAACGGGCTGAGAAGAATTCAGACCCGATTAAAAGAAATGGGCTCATCTTTCGACAAGCCCATTTTCGCTTTGGTCTTTTTGCCGTTCGTCACGCTGCCCGCGCTACGGATAACGGCGCGCGGTTTGATCGACGTGAAGGCGAGAAAGATTGTTCCGCTCTTTGCGGATTGAGCGATCTACAACGCGCTCTCTTTCTTTGGCTCTTGACGGAGCGGCAGGACTCGGCCTTCACTTTTTTTCATCGAGACATGGCCTTCGAGAACCGCGCCGTCGCCGATCACCAAACTTTGTGTGGTCACGTCGCCTATGACCGAACCTGGCGGCTGCACTTCGAGTTTCTTTTCCGCCACGACGTCAGCCATAACCTTACCCTGAACGAGGATGGATGCGGCGGAAATTTTGCCCTTCACGGTGGCTTGCTGTCCCACCGTCACGTGCGCCTGGCCGACGATTTCCCCTTCAACCTCGCCGTCGATGGTGGCTTGCCCATCGAACTGCAGTTTTCCATTGATCTTTGTGCCGGGGCCGAGATAAGCGCCTAAATCCGCCGGCAAGCCGCTAGGTCTGTTCATTTCTGCCATAAAAGTCCCCCTTTTGGTCGCTACCTACAAAAGCAAAATATAAATCACTGGGTAAATTTTGTCTACAGTTTTTCACCACCGTATTTTCCCGAGTTAGCGATCGAAATTGTTTTGCCTTCAAGCACTTAGGTCTGATATAAATGATCAAGATTTAAACGATCGGTCTGCTTGCCATTCCGCTAAACTTTTATCCGGCCAGATTGAGGAGCTTATGCTATGCAAATTGATGACCTAAGGGATTATCTCGACATCCTGCAAGAGTACCAGGAGGTGCAACGGATCGATGCCGAGGTGGATTGGAATCTCGAAATGGGTGCTATTACCCGCAGGGTCTACGATCTTGGCGCCCCCGCGGCTCTGTTCGAAAATGTGAAGGGCTATTCCAAAGGTTTTCGTGCGCTCGGCGCCCCATTAGGAGCGAGCAAACGCCCGGGTCATGGTCTTTTCGCGCGCACAGCCCTCGCTATGCACATGTCGCCGAGTTCCTCGCCCCAGGAAATTATGTCGAGCTACCTGAAGCGCAAAGAAAAACTCATTCCACCCATTTTGGTGAAGACTGGACCATGCAAAGAAAACATCGATTTAGGCGATGCAGTCGATGTGCTCAAGTTTCCGATTCCGCTGATTCACGGCGGTGACGGCGGACGCTATATCGGAACCTGGCACACGGTAATCACCAAGGACCCAGACAGCTCTTGGGTCAACTGGGGCATGTACCGATTGATGGTGCACGATCGCAACACGCTGGGGTGTTTGTTTCCGGCGCAACAACATATCGGGCAGATGTATCAAAAGTATGAAGCGATGAATAAACCCATGCCGGTGGCGGTGGCGATCGGCGGGCAACCGGTGATTCCCCTTGTGAGCTGCGTGATGCTGCCGCCGTATGTAAACGAGGTCGAGGTCGCCGGAGCTCTGCAAGGCGCGCCGATACCTCTGGTCAAGTGTGAAACTGTAGATTTGGAGGTTCCAGCGTCGGCTGAGATCGTTATTGAGGGAGAGGTGCTCCCGTATGAGCGCCGCGTCGAAGGTCCGTTCGGCGAGTATATGGGTTACGAAGCCGGGAAATCCTCGCCGAAGCCGATTTTGAAAATTAAGGCGATTACATACCGCAATAATCCCATCCTGCCATTTTCCAACATGGGAATGCCGATTCACGAAGGACAGACTGCAACCGCTTTGATCAAAGGCGCCGAGATTTATGCGGAACTCAAAAAGCTGGGTTTGCCCGTGAAAGGTGTATTCTGCCCCCCATTCGGCGTTGGGCACATGTGCGTGGTCTCCACGGAAGTTCCGTTCGTCAATTTCGCACGCCGGGTAGCCCACGCGGTGTGGGCGACTAAACCTGGACTATTTGTTTATTACATGGTTATCGTTGAGCCCGATGTCGATCCCACCAATATGGATGAAGTGACGCACGCCATTACGACCAAATGCCACCCGGTCAGCGGTATTCATCAGGTTCCGCATATTCCAGGCTTCCCAGTATTGTTGCCGTTCTTGCCGCCAAAAGAACGGCTGATCGGCGATGCCGCCGGCGTCATATTTGACTGCACTTGGCCAAAGGATTGGCCACAGGAGAGCATCCCCGTGAAGGCCAGTTTCGAAAACCTTTGGCCCGCCGATCTTCAAGAGAGGGTGCTAAAAAACTGGGAGGGCTACGGTTTCAGCAAGCCGGACTCCAAAAGGTCGGTTAAGTAACTCCTACCGCGAGCAATAATTTGGCTCGAGACTAATCTTGCTAGTAAACCGCGCGGAGAACCTCTGCTCTAGTGGCGCGATCGTTCGATCCCGCGTCTACAGATGACCCGTTAAACAACTTATACAACCGATGCAATACCATCGCCAAAATGACGGATTTCCCTCGGAAAATTCGGCAGCGCCTACTGCGGGCGGCGTGCCGCTAAAGTCCACCGTAGTTCTTATCCGCTGGCCCGTCGTGCTGATCAGCTCTTCGCTGATTTTGTATCGAACCGACGGATTGGCGATGCCGCCTTTTTTGGATGTGTTGGTTATTTTTTACGCGCTTTCGAACGCGGGATTGTATTTCGTCGACGAATCGGCGTTTCGTAATTTCAAGTTCAACGTCTCGCTAGTAGTGGTTGACACACTCGTTCTGACCGCTTCTCTGATTATTAACGGACAAGTCGAACCGAGCTTTTATCTTGCTTACTTTTTACTCATAATCATTTGTTCTATTTTCGAGAACCCAAGGATGATCGCAATTGTCTCTCTAGCCGCGCCGTTTGCGTATGCTGGCTTCTTTTTCCAGTCTACGGATTATCATCCCGGCAATTATCTCCAGCTCGCTTTCCTGTTCGTGGTCGGACTTTTCTATGGCCATTTCTCGCAGCTAGTTCGTACTCAGCGCGTGCTAGCGGAGCGGGCTGAACAGAAAAATCAAGCGAAGACCGAGCTGCTGAACATCCTTTCTCACGAGCTCAAAACCCCGCTCACGGTAATCACCAGCTATACGCAGGCTCTGAAAAGCGCGGCGCTCGGCGAGATCAATCGAGATCAAGAAGAAGCGTTGTCCAAGGTACTGCGGCAGACGGAGAATCTGGAAAATATCGTCAACGTTATCTTGGATTCGGCGAGCGTCGAAACCGGCGCTGTCGCGGTCCGTATTGAGGAGCTTGTTTTATCTGAGTTTCTCGAAGAGATGAAGCAAAACTATGAAGGCATTGTCGTAGATCCCAACGTGACTTTGGTATGGGACTATCCGGCGCCGATGCCGGTGGTGATGTCTGATCCTGGAAAGCTTAAGGTCATTCTGCAGAACTTGATCAACAATGCAGTAAAATTTACCGACACCGGCGAGATTCGCGTCGCCGCGCGGCTCGACCCGCAACGCCAAAGAATGGAGTTCACCGTCTCGGATACGGGTATTGGCATTCCTTCCGACCAGCTGCCGTTTGTATTCGATAAGTTTTGGCAGGTTGACGCGGCGCGGACGCGCACACAGAGCGGTATTGGTATGGGGCTCTACATCGTCAAGGCTTTCACTGAATTGCTGCGCGGAACAATAACCGTCAATAGCACTCCGGGCATGGGATCTGAATTTAGAGTCGAGCTGCCGAGCGTCTAGCGGGCGTTTTACTTTACTGTGGTTCGCGCCGCCCTAATCGTGGCGTTGCGCGTTTTTCTTCGTCGATATCTTGCCGATTCTCCACGGTACATGGACGAGCCAATCATTAAGGTCGGCTGCCGGCCTTGGCGGACACATCAAATAACCCTGAGCGGCGTCGCAATTGAGAGTTGCGAGTTTTTGCCAAATCCCTCGAGTTTCAACGCCTTCGGCGATCACTTCCAGGCCTAAGCGGTGCCCGAGGTCGATAATCGATCTGACGATCGCCGCATCATGCGCTTGGCTGGTCAGTTGGCTAATGAAGATCCTGTCGATTTTTACTCCAGCGATGGGCAACCTTTTTAAGTGACCGAGAGACGAATACCCTGTGCCGAAATCGTCGATGAAGATTCGCACACCCTTGCGGCTCAGATCATGCAACGCTTTTGAAATATGGCGCGTGTCGGTCAGGATCACACCCTCGGTGATCTCTATCTCGAGAAGTTTCGCTGGCAGTTTGTGTCTTTGTAATAGGCCATCGATGTAATCCGGCAGCTGATCGTCGTGGAAATTACGCGGTGAAAGATTGACGGCAACCGGCATTTCTCGGCCGAGTCTGCGCCAGATGTCGCACTGCGCGATGGCGCTGCGCAATACCCAGCGACTTAGCGCATGGATCAAGCCCGTGCGTTCCGCCACAGGCACAAATTGTTGAGCCGGTACCGTGCCGTGTATCGGGTGGTTCCAATGCACGAGCGCTTCTACGCCTCGGGTGCGGCCGGTGCGTAGATCGACCTTGGGCTGGTAGTATAACGTGATCTGGTTTTGCTCGATGGCGTTTCGCAAGCCTCCGACGTAAGCGCGCTTTAGCTGGGTATAGGGGTTGTCGGCTTCATTGTACACGGAATAGCCACGTCCAAACTGCTTGGTATATTCCAGCGCGATGTTCGCGTGCTGGAACAAAAAGTCGGCGTCCGCGCCATGTTTCGGACAAAGGGCAACGCCGATACTTGCCGACAGATCAATCGGCAGCTGTTCAATAACAAACGGAGCGTCTAATGTACGCAGAATTGCGTTGCAAATGATATCAATCTCCGACTCGCTCGCGGTGCCGAGGATCGCTGCAAATTCGTCACCCCCGATCCGCGCTTTTGTCGTGGCGTTGTCGATGGCCTGGTCGAATCGTTGCGCGACTTGCTTGAGCAAAAGGTCGCCACTCTTCGGTCCAAGGATGTGATTAATGTCGCGAAAGCGGTCGAGTCCTAAAACGATTAGGCCGAAGGGCATTCGGTGCCCTTTTGCCACTGCTTGGTGTAAGTGTTCGGTGAACCGGCGACGATTTGGTGGCTCCGTCAGCAAATCGTGGTGAGCCCACTCCGGAACTATCAGCTCCGCTTTGCTGTGGTTTTTTTGTCTTTGAGCCGCCTTCATTGGTCATCCTATACTCGCACGCAATTCAACGAAATGCTCGCCACGTCTTGCCAGAGCATATTTTAGATATCCGCGTGCATTCGAGGGGGTCAGCTAGCTAACAGGATGCAAAAGTCCGTGACGGACTCCTCTTTAAAGTGACAAGGGAGCTATGCGGGTGTCGGACGGAACGATGGCCCATAGATTAGAGACTAATAGAGGGAGGCAAGTGTTCATTAATGGAGTCAGTTTAGTTTGGCATTCCAATTTCAAATTTTCCTAGGATTGAGAAGCCTAGCCAGCTTTCGGAGTAATATTTTCCTCCTCTTGTACCCACTCCTGGAAGCGGCTTTCAAGGATCCGCCATTGGCCGCCGACCTTGAACGCGGGAATCTGACGATTTTGAATCATTCGATGCAAAGTTCTTTTGGAAATTTTTAGGATACTCGCCGCCTCGGCTAGGGTTAGAAGTTTTATGGAGGTATCGGGTTTTTTCATAGTTTTGGTGCTCCTAAAAGGGGCGAAAAAGAGCAAGTCACATGCCACGTCTAAGCCAAAACTATAACTATTTGAAATTTCAAAATTAGCGAGCAAAAAAGCATGCAAGGAAACTATGTTTTCGGCCAAAAATCGACAGATCCGAACTTGATACGACAATAATGGCGTTGCAAACTGCTAAAATTGACCTTTCAGATCGGAACAAAATTGATACTGAGGTAGCGCGATGATCGCAACGGAATTTGCGCTTAGAACGTCTTAATTCGGCCCACAAAACCCGGCATCTGACATGATTGCCGAAGATGTCGCAGGGCGATCGGTTCATTGTACTAAATCCGTCATACACTAAAGGCTCTATCGGCCGCGTGCGCTTCGTCGCGTGTCCGCACGCATCTGTACCTTCATCAAACAGGATGGTGTCAAGTATGCAGGGAATTGAGTTGGTGCGAGGAGGGGGATTTGAACCCCCACGCCATTTCTGGCACTAGCCCCTCAAACTAGCGCGTCTGCCGATTCCGCCACCCTCGCAGCCCATGAACTAAGGCGTTCCAGGTTTTTCCGGTGGACTTTTTTCTGGTGTAGTTGGCGCTGTAGGTTGAGTACTACCCGGAGCCGTTTGTTGTTGCTGAGGTGCTTGTGACGGCATCGGCGCTCGAGGTTCCACCGCCGGCGTGCGAGTGTCAAAAATAGTCGCCGACGGTTTTCGTCCGGCAAAATAGCCCAGTGTCAACGAGGTCATCATGAACACGATCGCCATACCTGTAGTTAAACGGGTCAAAAAATTGCCAGCGCCGCTGCTGCCAAAGATTGTCGAACTTGAGCCACCGAACACCGCTCCCACTTCGGCGCCTTTTCCAGTTTGCAATAATACCACAAGGATTAAACCCACACTGACAATTACGTGAATAATGGTTATTGCGAGGATCATAAGATTATCGATTTTTTGAAAACGAGCGTGCGATTGGCAAAAACGATTCCGCTTGTAAGCTGGCACCGCCGACCAATAGGCCGTTGACGCCATCAATCCCGGCTATCATCGTGGCATTATCGGGCTTAACGCTGCCTCCATAGAGTATCCGCATGCCATTGCCGTTTGATCTGCCGAACGACGCACCGACAAAATGTCGAATATGTGCGTGAACTTCGCGGATTTGGTCTGGAGTTGCGTTATGCCCCGTGCCGATTGCCCATACAGGCTCATACGCGATTTCGATCTTGTGTATAGCATCATTCCCGAGCCCCTTCAACGCAGACTCAAGCTGCCGTGCGATGATTTCAAAGGTTTGTTCACGCTGTCGTTCATCGAGCGTTTCGCCGACACACACAATCGGCCGCATACCCTGCGCAATAACCGGCGCAACCTTTTTGCCGATCATGTCGTCGCTTTCATAAAAGATATGCCGTCTTTCGGAATGGCCAAGTATCACGAATTCGCAGCCGAGCTCCTTTAGCATTGACGGACTGACTTCACCGGTGAAGGCGCCGTTCAGCTGCCAGTGGCAGTTTTGCGCGGCCAATTGAACTTTGCTGTCGTGCAGCGCCTTGCCGACTGCCGTCAGTGCCGTGAACGGCGGCGCCACAACGACTTGGACAGGCGCTGGTTTTGATTTGACATCTCGGGCGATCTGCCGAGCCAGATGGAGGCAGTCCGCTTGGCTGCCATTCATTTTCCAGTTTCCCACCACCAAAGGCGGTGTCATTGATCGTCCTCCAATGCTGTGATCCCGGGAAGCTCTTTACCTTCGAGAAACTCGAGAGTTGCCCCACCGCCCGTAGATAAATGCGTAATTTTCGCTTCTACACCAGAGGCGGTCACCGCAGCCACGGTATCTCCACCGGCAATGATGCTAATGACGCGCGGATGATTTTCCGCCAACGTTTTGGCTAACGTGCGGCTGCCTTGATCGTACGGCGGGACTTCAAAAAGGCCGACGGGTCCGTTCCACAGGACTATTCTTGCCTTGCGAATCTCATCAGCAAAAAGTTTGGCCGTCTTTGGGCCAATATCGAGGCCCATTCGCTCCGCGGGAATCTCGCCTTGGCATGTTTCGGGGTTCCTTTTCTCGGCGTCGCCCGTCACGTGATCGGCGGGCAGAAGAATTTTGACGCTGCGAGCAGCCGCTTCCTTTAATATGTCCGCGGCGAGACCGATTTTATCTTGCTCAACCAACGATCTACCGATCTCTAATCCCTGGCCTCTGAGAAATGTGTACGCCATTCCGCCGCCGATTAAGAGCGCACTGACTTTCGGCAGCAAATTCCTGATCACTCCAATCTTGTCAGAAACTTTCGCACCGCCCAAAATTGTCACGAACGGTTTTTCCGGGCTTGATAGAATAGGAGTAAGGTAGTCCAATTCCTTTTGCATCAGTAGACCGGCTGCCTTGTCCTTGAAAAAGGCCGCAATTCCAGCGATCGAGGCGTGCGCGCGGTGAGCTGCACCGAACGCATCGTTCACGTAAACATCGGCGAGAGATGCCAGTGCCTGAGAAAAGCCGCGATCGTTTTTTTCTTCTTCTTTATGAAAACGCAGGTTTTCAAGCAAAACGATTCGGTTTGCATCGTCCCGGACGATGCTTTCCACTTCCGTGCCGATACAGTCTGGCGCTAGAATTACCGGCTGTTTCAGTGCATGCTCCAAGTGCTCTCGGATCGGAGCAAGGCTATACTTCGGCACGACCTTGCCGTCGGGACGGCCCAAGTGCGAAGCGATCACTATTTTTCTTGCCCGTTCCAGAATTAAACGTATGGTCGGCAGCGCGCTATTGATTCGGTGCGGCTCAGTGATCTTGCCGTGATCGATTGGCACATTAAAGTCGACGCGCAGGAAAACACTCTTGTCGCGGAGGTCCAAGTCGGCGAGTTTTCGAATCATGATGATTTTCCGTTTCTATGACTGCACGACAAAATTGTGATTCTGAATTGACTAATTACAAGGCTTGTAATACTTTTTCAATTAGCTCCTCAAAAACGCGTGATGTCTTTTCTTTGGTCGCTCCAATTACGGGTGCAAGAAGGGCTTTCCACACCGCAACAACACGGCATCCTCGATCTCGTTCGTGGGTCAGGATTGGTCGTCCAAGCGATCCTCTATTTGTTGGTTCTGTTTTCCGTCGTCAGTTGGGGGATCATCGCTCAGAAATATCGGCAAATCCGGCGCGCCAAACGGGAATCAGAAAAGTTCATCGAAATATTTTGGGAGCGGCGTAATCTTTCATCGATTCACGACGCCAGCCGCGAGCTGAGCGCCAGTCCGGTTGGCCAAGTCTTTCGCTCCGGATATGAAGAGCTTGTCAGAGTCTCCCGTTCAAAAAAAGAGTCGTCCGCGGGGGAAAACCTGACGACGGAATTGGGCGGGGTGGAGAACGTGTCGCGCGCAATGAAACGAGCGACCAGCGTTGAGATCACCAAATTGGAAAAGAACTGCTCATTCCTGGCAACCACCGCCAGTTCCGCGCCGTTTATCGGGCTATTCGGCACGGTTTGGGGTATCATGAACGCGTTTCGGGGATTGAGTGTCACGCATTCGTCCAGCATTCAAGCTGTCGCGCCGGGCATCGCCGAAGCATTGATCGCCACCGCGGTTGGGCTGGCCGCAGCGATCCCGGCGCTCATGGCGTATAACTATTTCGTCCAGCAGATCAAAGTACTCGCGGTCGAAATGGATAACTTCTCCCATGAATTTCTCAATATCGCGGAGCGCCACTTCTTCAAGTAATAGAATAACAGAGTATAATTGATTGCTGGGGTTGCCGTTGCCGGGCGCGAACGTGTCGGACAAGAAACAGGTGATCGCGCTTACTTAGGAGGCGGAGTTAGTCTGGCGTATATCTCGAGCTGGGAATGAGGTCGCGATCTTTTAATCTCCAAACCACGAGGACTGAATGGCCATGGATTCCTCGTCGCCGCGTGATGCGACGACCATATCACAGATCAATGTAACTCCGCTGGTCGACGTAATGTTGGTGCTGCTGGTCATTTTTATGGTTACGGCACCGATCATTCAACAGGGCGTGCAAGTTAATCTACCTCAGGCCAAAACCAGCGCCATTCCCGGGACGGAAGAATACTTAATCGTTACCGTCGCTAAAAATGGTAATATCTACCTCAATGATAACGCAATGTCGCTTCGGGAATTGGGCGACAAGCTTCGGGCGATTAAAAAATTACAGGCGGACAAGCAAGTGTATCTGCGCGCGGATCAAGACGTCCGTTATGGCGCTGTCATGAAAGCCATTGCTGAAATCAAACAGGCCGGCATCGAGAGATTGGGCATGGTCACCCGGCCGCCGTCCGAAGAAGGGTAATCGTCCATGGCCAGCGAAATGCCATCGCCTACGATCAGTTTACGCGAACGGTCATTTTCGCTCGCAGGCGCCGAAGAGCGCCTGCCGAGGTGGCTGGTTGTTTCATTTCTACTGCACGTGGCACTCATCGCATGCTTTTTTCTTGCGCCGATGTTGCCAGCCCCCACCGGTCCAGTGCATCCGGTCTATGTTGTCGATCTTATTGGCGGAGAAAAAATTGGCGCGACGAATCTCGGTACCGAGCTAACGCGGACGCCGAAGCAAGCGATTAAGGCGCCAGAAGCGGAAAAGGCGCCGGTGATCCCCGAAACGAAAAAAGAAATCAAGAAAGAAACGGCGGAAAAAGCCAAGCCGGTCGAGAAAAAGGCTCCTCAGGAAGAAAAAATAGCCCTCAAAGAAAAACCCAAAACTGAACCGGTAAAGAAAGAACCGGTTAGAGAAACGAAAGACGAGACTAAGACCGAGTCGGCGTCCGCCGATAGCGTGCGCGAGAGGCTGCTTCAATCGGCAGTGGAACGGGCAAAAGCAAGGGGCGAAAGCGCGCAAAAAACAGCCAAAGGCGAAGTGTTGAGCTCTGGATCTGGGGAAGGTGAAGGCGCTGCGGCAATCGGTGCTGGCGGCCGCGGTGGCACCGGTATCGTCAAGGGAATGGATTTCGTTATCTATCAAAACCGCCTCTGGCGAATGATTCAGGACAATTGGGTTTGGGTGGGACAACGCAGCAATCTAAAGGTAGTCGTTCATTTCGGTATCAAAGACAACGGCGAAGTGATTGGTCTAAAGATCGTCCAGCCGTCAGGCGATCCGTCCTACGATGAATCGGTCCTGCGAGCAGTGAGAAAATCGAGCCCGCTTCCAGCGCCACCGGAAAGCTACCGCAAAGATTTTGCTGATGTCGAACTGACTGTTAGACCGAAAGATTTGGGAGCTTAAATCATGGTGTTTAGACTCATCCTGGTTAGCATTTTCTTTTTCGTCCAACCCCGGGCTGTTCTGACAGCTGTTACCGGCGAAATCGTCGGTCAGGGCGGGCAGCGCTTTCCCGTCGCTGTGTCGCCACTGAAAAACTTGGGCGCGAATACAGCGGATTCCAATCGATTGTCCACAGGTATCGCGGACGCGATGGTTCACGATCTCGAGCTTTCCGGCTGGTTTAAAGTGTTGGACCGGTCGGCTTATATCGAAAATCCGCAGTCGAGCGGCATTACGCTGGGCACTTTCGATTTCAAAGACTGGGCGACTATCGGCGCCGAAGGATTGGTGAAAGGCGGCTTTACCGTCCGGGGCGATGAAGTCACCGTTGAGCTGCGTCTGTTCGATGTTTATCAAAACAAAGAACGCATCGGTAAGCGCTATACGGGTGGAGTGAAAGAGTACCGCCGCATCGCGCACAAATTCGTCGATGAGATCATCAACCAATTCACCGGCATACCCGGCATCTTCAACACGAGGATCGCGTACGTGTCCAACAGCGGCGGGCGCTTCAAGGAAATTTATCTGTCACATTTAGACGGCAGCGAGAAATTTCAAGTCACGGACAATCACACGATCAATCTCTCACCGGATTGGAGTCCAGACGGTCGTTCTATTCTTTATTCTTCATTCAAAGACCGCAGTCAAACTCTATTCTTGTTTGATCTTGACAGTGGAAAAGAGGTCAAGTTCACGCCGCGTGGGGGCGGCCGATATCTTGGCGGCAAGTTTTCACCGGACGGTCAGACGATAGTGGCAACCTTGGAGTCGGGCGGTAATAGTAATCTTTATCTGCTCGATCGTAGCGGCAATGTCATCCGCCGACTGACCGACAATCCCGGGATTGAAGTCTCGCCATCGTGGTCGCCCGACGGCAAACAAATTGTATTCGTTTCGGATCGTAGTGGTTCGCCGCAATTGTATATTCTGGATTTGCAAGGCGGCAAGACGCGCAGGCTGACGTACAGCGGCAACTACAATACGTCGCCGGAGTGGTCACCCAAAGGCGACCGGGTCGTCTATACCGGTCGAGTTGGTAGTCGCTTCGCGGTGTTTACCATCTCAGCGGATGGCGGCGAGCCGCGCAAACTCACATCAGAATCGTCCGATAGCGAGGATCCGACATGGTCACCAGACGGCAGGTTCATCGCGTTCTCGTCGAATCGCGCAGGGAAATACCATCTCTATGTCATGCAGGCGAGCGGCGACAACCAGCGCAGATTGACAGGTTCTGGGGGGGATGATACAAAACCAAGTTGGTCCCCTCGATTAAATTAGTTTCTTCATAATTCCATGTCAGTGCTGCTGAAAAATTAAATCAAACGCAAGGAGGCAACCATGACGGCCAGCTTTAGAATGGCGTGCTACATTTTCATGGCTGGTATCACCTTAATCGGGGGAGCCTGCGCTCCGTCGGCGACGGGTAAAACCGACAGCGCGGCGTCCGGAGCGGCCGGTGCGCGCCAGCCTGGAGGGGATCAGCGCGCGGGTGAGGGTCAGCGGGGGAAGACAGGGGAGTCGGATACGGATCAGTCCAGCTTGAAACAATTACAAGAGGGGAAATCAGCGGCAACCGCGGCTTCGAGCCCGTTGAAAGACGTGTTCTTCGAATTTGACCGGTATGATTTGACATCCGATGCGCGCACAACCCTGCGTGCCAACGCCGACTGGCTCAAAAGTAATTCTTCAGCGCGGGTAGAGATCGAAGGGCACTGCGACGAGCGCGGCACCAATGAATACAATCTGGCGCTGGGCGCCAAACGAGCTCAAGCCGCTCGTGAATTTTTATCGACGCTCGGGATTCCAGCCGACCGGCTTTCGACGATAAGCTACGGTGAGGAGATTCCTGTCTGCAGAGAGCAGAGCGAATCTTGTTGGAAGCAGAACCGTCGCGCGCGCTTCGTGATTGTTCAGGGCCGTTCGACTTCATAAATTTGGATTGCGCTGTGAAGCTTTCGACACTCGTCTACAAGCTACTGATAGGCTTGATGCTCGTGAATGCAGCCTGGCTATCCTCCTGCGTCAACCCGCAGCAGGTTGAGCTACTCGAGAGGGAACAGCGCCGACTGCGCGGCGACATGACTACTTTACATACTGATGTCGACGGTTTCCGCGCCACCCTGGCCGACACGCGGGCAAATATTCAGCAGATGCAAAGAGAGTTGAGCGCGATCAAGGAGCGGATCGATGAAACGCGGGTTCAGGTGGGACGGCAGCTTGGCCAAACCAATCGCGACGACAATCAACGGGTCAAGAACCTAGAATCGCGTTTGGCGAAGCTCGAAGAGGACGCCAAGGCTCAGGCAGAAGCGCTGAAGAACCGCGAAGAAGAATTAAAGCAGGTGCGTGAGTCTATGGCACAAGCACAGCAAAAACCCTCCAGCGACGGCTTTGCCGATCTCTCCATGGCGGAGTCGGAGGGCGTCCGGAGGGATTTCGAGAGCGCTTGGCGCCTGTTCGAGAATAAAGATTACAAAACCGCAATTGTCCGTTTCAAAGATTTTCTCAAAAAAAATTCCAAGAGCAAGTTGGCTCCGAGCGCACAATATTGGATCGGCGAAAGCCATTTTGCTTTGCGCGAATTCGACAAAGCCATCGTTGAATATGACGAGGTGCGGAGACGCTATCCACAGACTGAAAAGGTTCCGGCAGCGCTGTTACGGCAAGGTTCCGCCTTTGCCGAGCTAGGGGAGAAGCTCAACGCCCGTCTGGTTTTGCAAGAATTGGTCGAAAAGTATCCGCAATCACCCGAGGCTGCGAGAGCGAAGCAAAGATTGAAAACTCTCGAATAAAGAGCCAGTTGCCCGCACTTGAATTCGACTTTCCCCACTGAAGCTGGTGTAAGTCAACTCGCCAGTCTGCGCGGATTTATAAGCTCTAGTCGTCGGTTTATGCAGATTTATCGCCACATCGGTGACCCAGGTCTGACGCTGCAGGGATCAATCGTAACACTCGGCAACTTCGATGGAATTCATCTTGGGCATCAAGCTCTCATTGGGGGCACGGTAGCTGAGGCCAAGGAGCAGGGAGTCCCAGCCGTGGTTCTCACCTTCGAACCGCACCCGCTGAAAGTTCTCGCGCCGGATCGCGCGCCGAAAATGCTCCTGGCTCACAAAGACAAGATGCAGTTGTTGCAAAACTTAGGCGTTGACATCGTGGTGGTGCAGCATTTTGACCTATCGTTCGCCAAAGTGAGTGCCGACCAGTTTGTGCGCGAGCTTCTCCTCGGCCGTCTCAAGGCGAAAAAGATTTGGGTCGGCAGGGATCTGCGCTTTGGCCAAGGCAGAAAGGGCAGCGTCGATGATCTTGTCCGGTGGAGCGCCGAATTGGGTTTCCAGGTGGCGGTCGTCGAGCCGATCTTGGTCCATGGCGTCAGAGTGAGTAGTTCCCACATACGACAGTTGATCATCGATGGACGCGTCGACGATGTCGAGCCGATGTTGGGCCGTTATCATTTCGTTTCCGGGCGTGTTACCGGCGGTCATCGCCGGGGTAGAGACCTCGGATTTCCTACCGCCAATATCTCCCCGCGTACGGAAGTCCTGCCGCTGGACGGGATCTACGCCACACTCTTTCACCTCGGCGAAGCAAAATTTCTCAGCGTCAGCAGCGTGGGACTCAATCCTACTTTCGGCAAAGGGCCTAGAACGATCGAGAGTTTTGTATTGAATTTCAAGGACGATATCTACGGTGAAGCCGTCAAGCTTTCGTTCGTTAAAAGGATCCGCGACGAAATAAAGTTTACGTCAGTCGAAGCCCTTATTAAACAAATCCGCGCGGACGTGGAATCTGCCGAGACCATGTTTCGCGACCTAAATTTGCATGCGTAGCCAATATTAGCTTGGTTATTTTGATGTCGGCGGAACAAGTAGTCATCGATCGGGGTTCGGCCGGGATGCGGCTGGACTTGTATTTGGTGCGTCATTCGATTGGGAATGCCCGGCCATGGCCTGCGCTTAGCCGAGCGGCAGTCCAAAAATTGATTGCCGAAGGTCAGATAACGCTTAATGGCGTTCCGGTAAAGGCGAGCATACGCCTTAAACTCAATGATCGCGTGCATATTCAAACATTGCCACCGCACCCATCGAAGCTCATCTCCGAAGCGCTACCACTGGAGATTCTGTATGAAGATTCGGATTGCATTGTGATTAACAAAGCTCCCGGAATCGTGGTTCACCCAGCTGCGGGTCGGCTTACCGGAACCCTAGTCAATGCACTTCTGCACCACTGTCCGGATTTGGATGGAATCGGCGGCGAGCGCCGACCCGGAATCGTTCACCGATTAGACAAGGACACTTCCGGTGTCATGATCGTCGCGAAGAATATGGTGGCGTTGCAAAAGCTCTTAGCACAGTTCAAAAATCGCACGGTCCAAAAAGAATACGTCGGTCTGGTTTGGGGAAAGATTGAACCGAAGGAAGGGATCATCGACCGCCCGATCGGCCGCCATCGCTCGGATCGGAAACGGATGTCGAGTGTTCATTTTTTACACAAACATCGAGAAGCAGTTACCGAGTGGCAGGTTGAAGAACAATTTGCAGTCGACGCGGGTGCAAGTTCGCATCGCTGGGTGACGCTGTTGAGACTGCGCCCGCGGACCGGGCGCACGCATCAAATTCGGGTGCATCTTGCCGATCTGGGATTTCCATTGGTGGGGGATAGGATTTACGGCCACAAACGCAAAAAGGCTATAGCAAAGCCGCCCGCCGCGTCGATGGTCGACGAGTTTCCACGCCAAGCTCTGCATGCCGAGAAATTGCTGATCGATCACGTGCGAACCGACCACCGCATGGAGTTTTGTGCACGTCTTCCGAAAGACCTACAAGATCTCCTTGGTTTTTTGCGGGATGGGAAGAATAGCGTGGGACTTCGATCAAAAAGAATATCGACGAACCGGGGTTGACAAGAATGGGGCTTTAAAATAAGATTACTTCAGGTCAACAATTTTCTTTGAGTCAATCCCCGCACGAATAACAAATTCACTCGACGTTTAATCGTTCAGAACTTGATTCGTTTTTCAAAAGAGAATTTTCCATCTCATTTTCATTGGGCTACTGCGAAAACGACGGCGCATTTTTGGGCACGGTAGCAGCGTGATTTGATAGATTTCACCAACAAGCGCACGTAATGCTCTAGCCGTGAGGCACTGCTCTACGGCGACGAAAGGAGAGTTATAGTTTATGGTTCGTGGTAGAACTCGAGCCGCCGAGCCGGAGGGCGTGGAGGATAACGGGCTGAATCTTAAAGCTCTGAAAGAGAAAAAGATCAGCGATCTGGCGTTGATCGGTAAGAATTTTAACATCGAGGGCGCCGCCAATATGCGCAAGCAAGAGCTGATCTTTGCAATCTTGCAAGCCCAGACGGAGCAAAACGGCCATATCTATGGTGAGGGAGTATTGGAAACACTGCCGGATGGTTTCGGCTTCCTCAGAGCGCCGGACTACAATTACCTTCCGGGACCTGACGACATTTATGTTTCGCCAAGTCAGATTCGCCGTTTCAATTTGCGAACCGGCGATATCATATCAGGTCATATTCGGCCGCCCAAGGAAGGGGAACGCTATTTCGCGCTGCTCAAGGTCGAGACGATCAATTACGAGGATCCCGAAAAGGCCCGCGAAAAAATTCTCTTTGATAACCTCACGCCGCTCTATCCGAACGAACGGGCGCAACTGGAATACCAGCCGGACGACTACACGACCCGCATCGTTGATTTACTGACCCCCATCGGCAAGGGGCAACGCGGTCTCATCGTGGCGGCGCCGCGTACCGGCAAGACCATGATGCTACAACACATCGCTAAGGCGATCGCCCATAACCACCACGAGGTTATTCTCATTGTGCTTCTAATCGATGAGCGGCCGGAAGAAGTCACCGATATGCAACGCTCGGTGGACGGAGAAGTGATCAGCTCAACGTTTGACGAACCAGCGACCCGGCACGTTCAAGTCGCCGAAATGGTCATCGAAAAAGCGAAGCGCTTGGTGGAGCATGGGAAAGACGTCGTGATTCTGCTCGATAGTATCACGCGGCTGGCGCGCGCTTATAACACCGTCGTCCCCCCCAGCGGAAAAATACTCTCCGGCGGCGTCGATTCCAATGCATTGCATAAGCCGAAGAAGTTCTTCGGCGCGGCGCGCAATATTGAGGATGGCGGAAGCCTGACCATCATCGCGACGGCGCTGATCGATACCGGCAGCCGGATGGACGAAGTCATTTTCGAAGAGTTTAAGGGTACGGGGAACATGGAAGTGCATCTGGACCGCCGCTTGATGGACAAGCGCGTTTTCCCGGCCATCGACATCAACAAGTCAGGAACCCGCAAAGAAGAGTTGTTAATCGCCAAAGAGGACCTCAACCGCATCTGGATTTTGCGCAAAGTCCTGTCACAACTCAGCGTGGTCGAAGCTATGGAATTCTTGCTTGACAAAATGCATGGAACCAAGACGAACAAAGAGTTTCTCGAGTCCATGAACCAGTAAGCTTACCCGTTTTCCTCGCAATCTTGCGTCGTCCTCCGAACTCTGTTAAAAACGCAAGAATATCACAACCTTTAACCAATTTTTGGATTCGGGGGTGGCAACGTGGTTGGACCCACTGCGCAAACCCCGCGACACTAGTAACATTTCACACCCTTTCCGATCCCTATCGCGGTGCCGTCTACGGTGCGGTGGTGGAAATGACGAAAGGGGAGGTCAAAACTAAAGGAGAAAAGCATGGGTGATATTTCGATGAAACAATTGCTCGAGGCGGGCGTCCACTTCGGACACCAGACCAGCCGCTGGAATCCGAAGATGAAGCCCTATATTTTCGGCGCTCGCAACGGCATTCACATTATCGACTTGCAACAGACCGTGACGATGTTCAAAGACTTGGAAGCGGTGGTGCGGGATTTGGCCGCCTCGGGCGGACATATTCTTTTCGTCGGGACCAAGAAACAGGCCCAAGAGGCGATCAAAGAGGAAGCCGAACGCTGCGGCATGTATTACGTACATAATCGCTGGTTGGGCGGTACGCTCACCAACTTTGCGACCATTCGTCAAAGTATCGAACGCCTGCGCAAGCTTGAAGAAATGGAAAACGACCCGAAGATCATCGACGCATTGACGAAAAAGGAAATGCTCGGCCTGAAGCGGGAAAAAGCCAAACTTGAGCAATCCCTCGGCGGCATCAAGGCGATGCGCAAGCTGCCGGATGCCATTTTCGTGATCGATCCCAAGCAGGAAGAGATCGCTGTCAAGGAAGCCCGCAAGCTTGGTATCCCAGTGATCGCCGTAATCGACAGCAATTGCGATCCCGACATGGTGGACTATAAGGTGCCAGGGAACGACGATGCGATTCGTGCCATTCGTCTCTTCTGCGCGGCCATTGCCGCCGCGATTGTCGATGGCAAAACCATATACGAACAATCTCTAATCAAGGGCAAAGAAGAACACAAACCCGCGGCTGAGGCAGCAATTGGGGCCGCTGAAATTTCCGCTGCGGGAGGGGCCTAAGAGCAATGGACGTGAGTGCGAGTGTAGTGAAAGAGCTCCGGGAAAAAACCGGAGCGGGCATGATGGATTGCAAGAAAGCTCTCGCCGAGACCGCGGGCGACGTGCAGAAAGCGGTTGACTACCTGCGTCAGAAAGGACTGGCTGCGGCGACGAAGAAAGCGGATCGCGTGGCGGCTGACGGGGCCGTCGCGGCATACGTTCACGCCGGGGGAAAACTGGGCGCGCTCGTGGAGATCAATTGCGAAACAGACTTTGTCGCTCGCACGACGGAGTTTCAAGCCCTGCTAAAAGACATTGCGATGCAGGTGGCGGCAGCGAACCCCCGCTATGTTCGGCGTGAAGAAATTCCAGAAGCAGAGTTAGATAAAGAAAAAACGATTTACCGCCAGCAGGCTCTGGAATCGGGTAAACCAGAAAAAATCGTCGATAAAATCGTCGAGGGCAAAATGGAGCGTTTTTATTCCGAAATCTGCTTGCTGGAACAGTCGTTCATCAAAGATCAGGACAAGAAAGTTTCAGAGATTATTAATGATGCAATCGCACGGCTTGGTGAGAACATCCAGATCCGGCGGTTTGCGCGTTATCATCTCGGCGAAGGAGTAACGAAAGATTAGACTTGTAACGGGTCATGGATAACGGCACGCCGAAGTACAAACGCATCATTCTCAAAGTTACCGGCGAAGTTTTCGCCGGGCCTCAAAATTTTGGCATCGATGGCAACACGGTCAGGGCGTTCGCTCAAGAGATCAAAGAAGTTAAGGAACTTGGTTGCGAGCTGGCGCTCGTGATCGGTGGCGGCAACATCTTCCGCGGCGCGATCGCGAGCGAGATCGGGATGGATCGCGCTAGTGCCGACACGATGGGCATGTTGGCGACTGTGATCAACAGTCTCGCGCTGCAAGATGCGCTCGAAAAACTGGGAGTTTCGACGAGGGTGTTATCAGCGATCGAAATGCGTCAGGTGGCGGAACCTTACATCCGGCGACGCGCCACGCGGCATTTGGAGAAGGGGCGAGTGGTGATCTTCGCAGGCGGGACGGGCAACCCCTATTTTACAACCGACACGACTGCGAGTTTGCGTGCCATGGAAGTCGGTGCGGAAGTTATTCTGAAAGCGACCAAAGTCGATGGCGTATACGACGCCGACCCAGTCAAGAATGAGGGCGCTCGGAAGTTCGCAGAGTTGAGCTATATCGAAGTCTTGAACCGCGAGCTTAAAGTTATGGATTCTACCGCGATTTCTCTCTGCATGGATAATAATTTGCCGATTATCATTTTCAATTTGATGGAGAAAGGAAATATCAAGCGAGTCGTTTCCGGTGAGCCGATCGGCACTCTGGTCTGCGGAGGAAAGCGATGAACGAAGCAATTTTCACACACACGCAAAAAGAAATGGACGGTTCTGTGGGCGCGCTGCGTAAGGAACTCAGCAAGCTCCGGACCGGCCGGGCCTCAACCGCTCTGCTCGAACATATCATGGTGGATTATTACGGCGCGTCGACGCCGCTGAACCAACTTGCGACGCTGAGCGCGCCGGAACCGAGGCTACTCGTGATTCAACCGTTCGATCGCAGCGCGATGGCGGAAATCGAGAAAGCGATTCTCAAATCCGATCTCGGCCTGACACCAAACAATGACGGCAAAATCATCCGCATTCCTATTCCTCAGCTGACCGAGGAGCGGCGCAAGGAACTGGTCAAGCACGTCAAGAAAATCGCCGAAGAATATCGCGTTTCGGTGCGCAATCACCGTCGCCTCGCCATCGAGCAGCTTAAGGAGGCAGAAAAGAAAAAGGAAATAACCGCGGATAACGTCAAGCATGGTCAGGACCGCGTGCAGAAGATCACCGATGAATTCATCGCCCGGATTGACAAGATTATTAAGGCCAAAGAAGATGAAGTCATGGAAGTCTAACACCACGGCGACTTCGGACGCGGAGTTGCCAGTTTCCCCAATGGCTTGAATGTTCTCAAACCCGTCCCCATCCTTTGATTCTCTCATCCGCGAAATTGCATCGGCCTAGGTAGCAATGGAGCTAGACGGCTTAGATCAAACCCGACTGCCCCGACATGTCGCTATCATCATGGACGGCAATGGTCGTTGGGCGAAGCGACGGGGTAAAAGCCGAATCGAAGGACACCGACGCGGTAAGACGTCGGTGCGCGTCATCGTCGAAATGAGTCGCAGGATCGGCATCCGTTACCTGACGCTATATGCGTTTTCTATGGAAAATTGGCTTCGGCCACACGATGAGGTCGACGCGCTCATGGGGTTATTAGAGCATTATCTGGCAGCCGAGCAGACGAAGATGATGCGCTATAGTATTCGCCTCGTTGCCGTGGGCGATAGATCCCGCTTGCCGCCGAATGTCCTTACGATCTTAGAGAAAGTCATCGATTTGACGAGCAAAAATAAGAGGATGACGGTTATCCTCGCGCTTAGTTACAGCGGTCGCGACGAGATCGTGAGAATGGTTCGGGGCTTGGCTCGCGCGGCGCGCGAAGGAAAATGCGACCCGGAGCAAATCGACGAACGGGCGGTTGCCGCAGAACTCGACACCCGAGGTGTGCGCTCGAAGAATTATTGACGCCGTCGGTGGAGGCCGGTGGACGCCGATCTTAGCTCGCGCTTAGCAACGGCAATCGTTGGCATCCCGTTGCTGGTCTTGCTGGTCGGCTGGAGCCCGCCGTGGTTGTTCTCCTGCGTTTTTTTTCTTCTCACCGTGGCCGCGCTGCGCGAGTACTTCGCCATGGCGTTCCCACAACGCTGGCAAGATCAAGGCATGGGAATCGCCTTTGGGATTGCCGTGTCCTGCGTCGTGTTTTTGAACGAAGGCCTCGACTCCGGCGCTTGGTTAAGCGCAGTTTTGCTGATCGGTTTTGCGACTTATCTTTTTACCGCCGGTAAACTGGTTGAACGGTTGAACCGACTTCTGTTTACGTTATTAGGCGGGTTTTACATCGGTTATCTTTTTCCCCAGTGGGTTCTGTTGTTTCGCCAATCTCAGGGGCGGGCATGGGTATTTTGGGTTTTGCTGGTCGTTATGGTCGGTGATACGGTTGCGTACTTCGTCGGCCGGCGCTTCGGCACCAGGAAGCTGGCGCCGGAAATCAGTCCAGGAAAGACGGTCGAGGGGGCATGGGGTTATGTTGCGGGCGCAGTCCTGGCAGGTCTTGTGAGCGCGACCTTTTTGTTTGAGCAGATTTTTTGGCCCGAAGTCCTCGGCTTATCATTGGCGATCAGCATTTTAGGGCAGATCGGTGATCTCTTCGAATCGTGGATTAAAAGAGCCTTCGCTGTCAAGGATTCGGGAAATCTTCTGCCGGGTCATGGTGGTTTGCTGGACCGGCTCGATAGCCTGATCTTTCCAGCGGTCTTTACGACGACCTATCTAAGGGTATTTCATTCGTGAAAACGATCGCCTTACTTGGTTCCACGGGTTCCATTGGCGTGAGCACGCTCGCTTT
>WNGF01002012.1_pt1 | contig 35439 bp, 36 predicted proteins | sample 5400641 | NCBI WGS metagenome assembly WNGF01 (sample SAMN13153371, study PRJNA577476) | soil metagenome | isolation source: 80 cm soil or saprolite under grassland replicate 2 | place: USA:California | collected 2016-06-15 | reverse complement strand
CAGAACATTGAGCAGCTAACTTCACGATCAACCTGACGCTGGCTCGCATTTGCTCGCCGCGGCCGGTCAATGTGACCGTTGGGCCGGCGAGTCACATGCGCCACGATGATGATCGCTGAAGGACCGGGTGACGTGGCACAGCGGAGGGCGGGTCGCGTGCATCGGTTAGATTTGGAATTATCGATCTCGGTCGGAGAGGATTGACGATGAGGCGACGCAAGTACATTGCACTTCTCGGCGTCTCCGTCGTCGCCTGGCCATTCAAGGCCGCGGCGCAATCGGCTCGGATCCCGGTGGTCGGTATCCTCAACAGTCAGACGCGGGATACAGAGAGCGAACGACTCTCGGCCCTGCACCAGGGGTTGAAAGAGTCCGGCTTTGCCGAGGGCCAAAACGTGGCGCTCGAGTACCGCTTTGCCGACGGTCATAACGACCGCCTGCCAGCGCTGGCCGCCGACTTGGTCCAGCGTCAGGTGGCCGTCCTGGTGGCGAATACCACGCCTCCGGCGCTCGCGGCCAAGACGGCGACAGCGACCATCCCCATCGTCTTCGTCACTGGCGTCTGGCCGATCAGCAGAACCCGAATGCGGAGAGCGACGTAAAAAACGCGTTGGCGGCGGCGGCCACGCTCGGACGGGCCGTGCATGTCGTAAAGATCGCTGGCCCGAGCGACATCGACTCTGCCTTCGCCGTCTTGGTCCAGCAGCGGGTCTCAGCGGTCTTCCTCGCACCCCATGCGAATTTCCGCATCTGGCGCCAGCAAGTCCTGGGGCTGGCGGCGCGGCATGCCATGGCAACGAGCTTTTCGAGCAGCGATTTCGTTACCGCAGGCGCCCTGATGAGCTACGGACCCGATCAACTGGCCTCCTACCGCGAGGCCGGTATCTATACGGGGCGGATTCTCAAGGGCGAAAAGCCGGCGGGACTGCCGATCATACAGTCGACCAAGTTCGAATTCACGATCAACCTCAAGACCGCGAAAGCCCTCGGTGTCACGATCCCGCCGAAAATGCTCTTGGCCGCCACCAAGTTGATCGAATGAATACTGCCGGCGGACCACATCATTGAAGGATGCATGGCTGCCCAACATCACGCTCCAACGGATCGGGCGCTCGCGATGCTCACACCCGGCCGCTGAGCGCCGACGTTCGCCATACTGGGGATGCTCGGTGGCGAGGCTATACTCCCGACATGAGTAAGCGTGCCCTTGACATCGCGTCGCTGACACTCGACGAACGGCTCAGCCTCCTCGAAGAGCTGTGGGACAGCCTCGCGGCTGTGCCGGAGGCGCTTCCGCTCACTCCGGCCCAGCGTGTCGAGCTCGATCGCCGCCTTGACGATCTCGATGCTGAAGGGCCAGTCGGTATCCCCTGGGATGAGGTGCTGAGCCGAATTCGCAACCGCGGTCGGTGAAGCAGGTCATCGTCCGACCGGCGGCTGCAGCAGATATCGACGACGCGTATCAATGGTACGAAGCGCAGCGGCCGGGCCTGGGCGAAGAGTTCCTCATGGCGCTCAACGCAACACGGGATCGTGTCGTAGAACAACCGGAAGCTTATCCCGTCTTGCAGCGCGCCACCCGACGCGCGCTCATTCCGAAGCGCTTCCCCTACGGCTTGTTCTACCGGGTCTATGACGACACCATTGTCATCGTCGCCTGCATGCATGCAAAGCGAGATCCGCGGCGATGGCAACGTCGTTCGTGATGGCGAACAACGCGTTCGACCGGACTGGCTCGCGTTCGCTCTCCGCGGCCGCTCACCGCGAGCAATTCGCCCGCTGAATCGCCTCTTGCGGACCAACGACGCCGTGCCTACAGTGTGCTCCCATGACGACGAAGACCCGGGTCGTCCGCATCGGCAATTCTTGGGGCATCCGGGTTCCGAAGATTTTCCTGGATCAGGCGCAGTTGCCCGATGAGGTCGAGTTGCACCCTGAGCCAGGGCGCCTCGTCGTCCAGGCGACGCGGCGGCCCCGGAGCGGCTGGGCTGAGGCCGCGCGAGCCATGTCCGAGCACGGCCATGATGGTCTGCTGGATGCGCCGGCCGCGACCCGCTTCGATCGTGAGGAATGGAAGTGGCGATAGTGCGGGCGGTTCGAACCCGTGGCGAAGTCCATATGGTTACGCCCGTTCAATCCGGTAGATAAGGAGCCGATCATGCGAACCCTGATCCTTTTCCTGGCCCTGCTGCTGACCGCCGCCGTCGGCGGCGACGTGCTCGCCCAGGCCAAGCTCGAGGTGACCGAAGTCGACGCCTGGCTCGTGCGCGATCCGCAGATGTCCTCGCAGTTCGCGGTCGCCGATCAGATGGGCTACTTCAAGGCGGAAGGGTTGAAGGTCAATCCACGCTGGTACATCGCCGGGACCGACCTGCCCTCGATGTGGGGCGCGGGCAACGTCAACCTGGGAACGGCCACGGCGACCATGGTCGTGCCCATCGCCGCCTCCGGCAGCGCCATCTACGACATTGCGCCCCAGAGCAACATCGCCGGCACGCAGCAGATCGTGCTCGGCAAGAAAGGCCAGGAGCTGGTCCGCTCGCCGAAGGACTTCGAGAAGCTCAAGGTCGGCATGCCCAAGGGCGCCTCCGTGACGATGGCCATCCAGAGCTTCGCGCGCGACACCGGCGTGGACTTCTCGAAGATCCAGTTCGTGAACCTGGCGCCCCCCGACTCGGTGACGGCCCTGGCCAAGGGGGACATCGACGCCATGGCCGGCTGGGCGCCGTGGGTGTTCAACGCGGTCAAGCAGGCCGGGGGCAAGGTCTACTTCACCGGGAACCGCAGCTTCATCCCGGGCAAGGAAGGCCAGGTCGACTGGCTGCACGTGTACGCCGGGGTCATCGTCAGCGGCAAGATGCTCAAGGACAACCCGAACACGCTGAAGGCCGTCCTCCGCGCGCTCGTCAAGGCGACCGACACGGTCAATACCAACCGCGAGGCCGCCGTGAAGATCGTGGCCAAAGAGATGAAGATGGACGAGGCGCTGGCCCGCGACATCATGGCGCTGAACATCTACTCGATGGAGCAGACCGACAAGCAGCTCAAGGGCATGGGCGAGTTCATCGACTTCCTGCATTCGCTCGATCGCATCAAGGAGAAGTTCCCGCCCGACAAGGTGTACGTGACGAAGCTCCTGGAGGAGGTCGACCCCAAGCTCGTCAAGTGGAAGTCCAAGACGGAGGTCCGGTGATGGTGAAGGACGTCGTCCGGTCCGAGCGCGAGCTGCGCGAGATCTACGATCAACCCAGCGCCCGCGCCGTCTGCAAGGAGACGCCGACGCTCGGCGACGACTGCCGGGCGTTCATCGCCCACTCACCGTTCCTGGTGATGGGGACCGCAGGCGCCGATGGAACGTGCGATGTCTCGCCCAAGGGCGACGCCCCGGGCTTCGTGCACGTGCTGGACGACGGGCACCTGCTTCTGCCGGACCGGGTGGGCAACAACCGCCTCGACGGGCTTCGCAACATCGTCGCAAACGGCCACGTGGCGCTCCTGTTCTTCATCCCCGGCCGCGAGGACATGCTCCGGGTGAACGGCCGCGCGCTCATCGTGCGTGACGACGCGATGCTGGAACAGCTCGCGGTGGAAGGTAAGCGGCCGAGGACCGCGATCCTCGTCGAGGTCGAGCAGTGCTTCCTGCACTGCTCACGCGCCGCGAAGCGCTCACGGATCTGGGATCCCGCGAAGTGGCCGGATGGCTCCGGCGTTCGCTCGATGCAGCGGATCATCTGGGACCTGCTGCCGGTCAAGCCGGAGGGCGTGACGGTCGAGGATTACGAGCGCGAGTCGAACGAGCGGGTAAAAGTTCTGTACTAGCTCAGCGGCTTCGCGTTTCGGCGGGAGTGCGGCGGTGGAAGAGCTCGCACCAGAGACGGTTGGCGTCGCCGCCGGCTTCCGCGCTGCCGGAGAGATGGCCCTCCGTAGTCACGTTGTTGTCGTCCGAGCCCTCGCGTCCTGGGGTGTGCTGATCGCAGTAACGGATGTCGAGGATCTGAAGGGTCGGATCTGCCAGCGGCTCACAGCCGGGGCACCAAGCCCGGGCAACGGAAGGACTATCGGGGAGGTACTCGCTCACCGCCGGGGCCCTTGCGGAACCGGCTGACGTGGTCCATCTGCCCCACCGTAGCAGCAATCCCCCATATGTAGAAATAAATTCGTCGCCACCCCCAAGCGGTAGGCATGCCGTGCCCGGGCAAACCGGCCGCGCTGGCTGCTGCAACTCCCGCCTCTGCTAACTGGAACGGCCGCTTGGTGGTGGGCGTTCCCCACCTGCGCGGCGCGATATACTCAGGGCACTTTCACGCCCCGATCCTCGTGAGGAGGGCCACGCGCGTGGGTAAGATTCCGGGCCTCGATCTGATGCAGAGCGAAGCGGCGATCCCCAAGCTGAGCGGCGACATCCGGCCGCTCATCCCCAAGCTCGGCCTGCACAACTACTGGTACCCCGCCATCGCCGAGCGTGCGGTCGGCTGGCGCAAGCCGGTGAAGGTCACGCTGCTGGGCGAGGAGCTCTGCCTCTTCCGCGGCGCGAACGGACACGTCACCGCGATCCAGGACGTCTGCCCGCACCGCGGCGCGCGTCTGAGCGAGGGCCGGTGCCATTACCGCGGGACCGTCGCCTGCCCCTACCACGGCTGGGTCTTCGACGAGAGCGGCAAGAACGTCGCGGTGCTCTCCGAGGGGCCGGATTCCGCGGTCTGCGGCAAGCCCGGCACCGAGGCGAGGATCTCTCCGACGCGCACGCTCAAGGGTGTCGTGTTCGTGTGGATCGGCGACGACGACCCCGCCCCCATCGAGGAGGATGTCCCCGAGGAGTTCTTCGACGACGCCCTCGTCCAGGTGGGCCAGGTCCACTGGAAGTGCAACTGGGAAGTCGCGCTCGAGAACTCGATGGACTCCCACGTCAACTACGTGCACCGGAACGCCCTCGTGGTCGCGCGCGGCGGCTTCATCGCCCGTGGCGCCCAGGGCGAGCATCCGATCTTCGTCGGCAACGGGTTCGGCGGCGACGTGGCCGAGAGCAACTACCTGCGGCGTAGCCCCCGGCAGGACGTGTACGCGAACGGCTGGAAGTGGCCGAAGACGAACCGACGGCGCCTGTGGACCTGGCTGACCAAGCCGCTCGCCGATCGCGCGCGGCGGAACATCCCGCCCCCGCGATCGGCGCGGTGGTGCGGCGGCCATCACCTGCCCGGCATGTTCCGGGCCGAGTTCGGCTGGGATCTCTACACGCGGATGTGCGTGCCCGTCGAGGAGAACCTGACCCGCGTCTGGTATTATCACTGCACCCGTCCCCGCAACGCGTGGCGGCGGCTGTGGGATCGAATCGCCTACGCCGGCCTGCATCGCTGGATCATCGAGTACAACTTCTCGCGCCAGGACGAGGCGGTGATGCTCCGCCAGCGCTATGACACGCCGGAGAAGCTGTCCGGCACCGACGCCGAGGTGATCCAGTGGCGCCGTCTCGTCGTCACCAAGCACTTCGGCGGACGCGACGCCTCCTTCGAGTACAAGAACCCGGACGGCCTGGCGCCCGACGCCGTGCCGCTCCGCCGGGTCTCGGTCCGCTATTTACAGGAACAGATGGCGACGAGGACAGCCGCGGAGCCGCCGACGGCGGGCTAGCTGGTCAGTGCTCAGTCGTCGAGAGCTGTTACGGACCCTCGCGCTGGCGGGCGTCGCAGCGGCGGTCACCTCCCGCGCGGCGGCCGGCACGCAAGAGTGGCGGGAGCTCGTGACGGCGGCCAAGAAGGAAGGCAAGGTCGTCGTCAACACCTTCCCCGGCGACGGCTACAAGCGCGCCCTCAAGGCGTTCATCCAGGCCTTTGCCGACATCAAGCTCGAGCACACGAGCCTGCACTCGCAGGACTTCGCCCCGCGCATCCTCCAGGAGCGCCAGGCGAGCGTGTTCACGTGGGACGTGGCCACGATTCCCACGAGCACGGCGCTGCAGGTGCTGCGGCCGGCGGGCGTGTGGGATCCGGTCCGGCCGGCGATCATCCTGCCCGACGCGAAGGACGATGCCGGCTGGGAGGGCGGGTTCGAGCGGGGCTTCGCGGCGGTCAAGGACCGCGCGCTCACGTATGGCTTCGTCGCCAACCGCGGCGGCGGCCTGACGATCAACACCGATCTGGTCAAGGACGGCCAGATCAAGGGCCTCGCCGATCTCTACGACGCGCGCTGGAAGGGCAAGCTGCTGCTCCCGGACGTGCGCGTGATGGGCGACGCGTTCTGGCCGATGACGAGCGCCCGCCTCAACCTCGGCGACGACGTCATCAAGCGTCTGTTCGTGGATCAGGAGCCCGTGCTGAGCCGCGATAGCCGTCAGATCGCCGAGTTCATGGTCCGCGGGCGCTATCCGGTCGCGCTCGGCGTGAACCCGCTCCTGCTCGGCCAGTTCCAGAAGCAGGGCCTCGGCAAGAACCTCAAGCTCGTCCATTTCCCGGAGATGGACACGGTGAACTTCGCGAGCACGCTCTGGCTCGTCAACCGGGCCCCGCACCCCAATGCCGCGAAGCTCTTCATCAACTGGCTGCTCACCAAGGACGCCCAGGTCCAGTGGGCCAAAGAAGTCGAGCAGAACAGCCGCCGGGTCGGGGTCGAGCCCGGCAATCCGCAGTTCCTGCCGCCGAAGGGCGCGCGGGTGCTCCAGGTGGACGCCGAGGAATCCCTGCCGCAGGTCGTCAAGACCCAGGAGATCGCCAAGGCCGTCATCAAGTAAGCCCCCGGCCGGGGGCCGAACTGTGTCATGCTGTGACGTCTGGTTCGGCTGCCGGTTCAGTGGGAACCTTCCTCCCGATCAGACGTCGCCTCTAGTACTTGCTTCCGCGTCCTAGAGCGAAGCTCCCCGCGGGAGACCGAGGTGACGTCGGCGATGCAGGAACTCGACCGGAAGATGTTCGCGCCGATCTTCAGAGGCCCGGCACGATCGCCCGAGGCCGAGGTCTATGCGGTCCTGGGCGCCTGCGGGGCCGGGGCCACCGCGGCGGTGCTCGCCGACGGGTTGCTTCGATCCGGGGTCGCCATCGGTCACAAGGTCTTGGTCACCAAGCGCGTCACCGAGCTGCTCGAGGACCTCGAGCGCGCGGCACGGGTCGAGCGCATCCCGGACGGCCGGTACCGCGTGGTGAAAGCCAAGCGCTGAGGCGACGCCAGGAACGCTCATGGCGAGGATGGCCGGGGTCGTCGAGCCAGTGGTGACGGCGCTGGCCCAAACGCGCGGGTTCTCTCCCGAGGAACGGCAAACGATCCTCACCGTGCTACGGACCCACGCGGTGGACCAGGCCTGCTCCGTCATCCTCGCCCAGATGGGCCCGCGCGATTTCGAATGGCCGGAGTTCGATCACTGGTACAGCGTCTTCGCGCGGCGCGGGCAGTTCCCCCCCTTGTGGGATGGGGTCGCGCGACAGCCGAGCCAGGACGATCGGTGGTCGGCCTGGCAGGCGTATCAGCACCGCAAGCTGTACCTGCTGATCGACTGGCTCCACGGGCTCGCCGTCACCCGCTCCGAGATGCGGGCCGCGCTCTCGCGGTACGCCAGCCGCGGGCTGACGGCCGAGATCACGCGCCAGAGCGCCGAGACCCGCTGTCCGCCCTGTGACGCGCTGAACAACGAGGACGCCCACCACCACCCCGAGAACGTGCCGCCCTTTCATCCCGGCTGCCGCTGCCTCATCCTGGCCGCGCCCGTGAGGAGCCAGCCCGGCAGCGCCGACACGATGCGCCGGGTGGGCCGGACGTCGCGCGCCGCCCTGCCTACCTGATCAGACGATCCGTCTGACCTAGGTCGCGCGCGGATCCAGGGCGTCGCGCAGGCGATCGCCGACGAGGTTGATCGCGAGAACTGTCAGCAGGATGGCGAGCCCGGGGAGTGTGGGCAGCCACCACGCGACCGTCACGAAGTCGCGCCCGAGCGAGATCATCTGACCCCAAGTCGGATACGCGCGCCCCGAGCCCACGCCGAGGAACGACAGCGCCGCCTCGGCGAGGATGGCCTGCGCCACCTGCAGGGTGGACATCACCACGATCGACGACATCGTGTTGGGCAGGACGTGTCGGGAGATGATCCGCAGCCGGCCGACCCCCATCGCGCGCGCCGCCTCGATGAACTCCTTCTCGCGCAGCGCCATCACCTCCGCCCGGACCACGCGCGTGTAGCGCTCCCACCCGGTGAGCCCGAGCACCACGATGATGGTGACGAGGCTCGGCCCCAGCGCCGCCACGAACGCCAGCGCCAGCAGGATCTGCGGAAACGACAGCGTGACGTCGACGACCGTGCCGATGACGGTGTCCACCTTGCCGCCGAGGAAGCCGCTCACCAGCCCCGCCGTCACGCCGACGAGCAGGCTCACGATCACCGCCGACACCCCGACGAGCAACGAGATGCGCGCGCCGTGGATGATCCGGCTCAGGACGTCGCGTCCGACCTGGTCGGTCCCGAGCGGATACGCGGGGTTGCCGCCCGCCTGCCACACCGGCGGCGTGAAGCGGCGGAGCAGGGACTGCTTGGCGGGATCGTGGGGCGCGACCCAGGGCGCGGCAAGCGCCGTGGCGACGACGACGAGCAGGATGAGCGTCCCCGCCAGGGACGCGGGGTTGAGCGCGAATCGCCGCCAGGCCCGCGACCGGGAGCCGAGGGACGCGGTGGCTCCGTCGTAGGTCAGCGCGTCGGGCGAGAGGGTGACCGCCATCAGCGCAGCCTGAGGGTGGGGTTCAGGAAGACGTAGAGCACGTCCACGAGCAGATTGACCGTCACGATGATCATCGCGAGCAGGAACACGCCGGCCTGCACGATCGGGAAGTCGAGCTGCACGATCGACCGGACGAGCAGCCGGCCGACGCCGGGCACGGCGAAGACCGTTTCCGTCAGCACCGCGCCGCTGAGCAGGAGGCCGAACTGCAGGCCGATCACGGTGACGATCGGCAGCGCCGCGTTGCGCAGCGCGTGGCGGCAGATCACCAGCCACTCCGACACGCCCTTGGCCCGGGCCGTCCGCACGTAGTCGAGGTTGATGACTTCCAGCATGCTCGACCGGATGATCCGCATGAACAGCGGCGTGGTGAACGCGCCGAGGGTGACCGACGGCAGCACGACCGCCGACCACGTCTCCCAGCCGGAGACGGGCAGGACTCGCCACTGCACGGCGAAGAGCAGCATGAGCATGATCCCGATCCAGAACACGGGCATCGATTGACCGAGGAAGACGACCACCGTGGCCGCATGGTCGGTGAGGGTGTTGCGGCGGACCGCGCTGTAGATGCCGACGGGCAGCGCCACCGCGACCGCCAGCGCGACGGCCAGACACGTCAACGCGAGCGTCGTCGGCATGCGCTCGATGACGAGCCCGAACGCCGGCTCGCGGTGGAAGAACGACTTGCCGAAGTCGCCGCGCACCGCGTCGGTGAGGAAGCGGACGAACTGCGTGGGCAGCGGATCCGTGAGCCCGAGCGCCTCCCGGAGCTTGACGCGGTCCCCCTCGGGGGCCTCCGGCATGATCAGCGTCACGGGGTCGCCGCTCGCGTGGAGGATCGCGAACGTGACCAGGGAGACGCCGATGCACACGACGACGAACCGGAGGAGGCGCCGGATCAAGAAGACCGTCATGGAACTCGCGGGCTCCCGGGCTCACGCCCGCCCGCTCGAGCGTCCAAGCGGGCGGGCCCGCCCATCCTCAGCTCTTCGGCTTGGCCGCGAAGAGCCAGAGCCACTCGTCGGGCCGCGCCTCGTAGGCGACCTTCTTCGAGATGCCGAGCGTGTCGTTCTGCGTGTACAGGAAGATCGTGGGCGCCTCTTCGCGGATGATCCGCTGGATCTCCACGTAGGTCCGCTTACGCTTGGCCTGGTCGATGCTCGAACGGGCCTCGTCGATGAGCTTGTCGAGACCCTCGACGCGCGCGTAGTGCTTGCCGATCCAGCCGCCGGGCTCGGTGTGATAGAGCGGGTGCAGCACCGCGTCGGCGTCAAAGACCGAGTAGTTGCCCCAGTTGCCGTACTGGCCGTTGGTCGCCTTGCCCTCCGCCTGGAAGAACTTGTTCCACGCCGGACCCGGGTCCCACATCTTCACGGTGGTGCGGAGCCCGACCTCGGTGAGCATCTGGCCGAGCGCCTCGAAGTGCGGGCGCCAGTCCACCGAGGAGCTGTGCAGCGTGATGTCGACGCCGTTCGGATAGCCCGCCTGCGCGAGCAGCTCCTTGGCCTTCTTGGGATCGTATGGATACGGCTGCACCGAGGGGTCGAAGCCGAACGCGGCCGGCTGGACGACCGTGGCCACCTGCTTGCCGAGCCCCGCCATCATCTTCTGGAGCATCGCCTGCTTGTCGATCGCGTAGTTCGCGGCCTGGCGGGCCGCCTTCTTGTCGAACGGTGCGCTCCGCATGTCGAGCGAGACGTAGTGCACGCGCAGGATCGGCGTCGTGCTGATGGTCGTCAGTGGATGGTTCTTGATGTCGTTGAGCAGGTCGGCGTTGACGTTCCGGATGATGTCGACGCCGCCCGTCTTCAGCTCGGCGACCGCGGTGGAGACCTCGGGGATGGCCCGGAAGACGAGGTACTTGAAGGCGGGCTTCCCGCGCCAGTGGCCGTCGAAGGCCTCGAGGCGGATCGCCTGGTCCTTCTTCCACTCCACGAGCTTCCACGGGCCGGTGCCCACGGCCGCGGTGCTGCCGAACGCCTCCTCGCCGACCTTCTCGATGTGCTTCTTCGGCACGATCGGGAAGAAGACCACGCGCTCGAGGAGGAGCGGGAACGGCTTGTCGGTGATCAGATGGATCGTGTCGGCGTTGACGATCTTCACGTCCTTGATCGCGCGGATGTTGCCGTACTGCGGCGACTTCTTCTTCTCCTTGCCGGGCTCGAGCACGCGGTCGAAGGAGTACTTCACGTCCTCGGCCGTCATGATGTCGCCGTTGTGGAACTTGACGCCCTTGCGGAGCTTGAACTCCCAGGTGGTGTCGTTCAGCGCTTTCCACGACAGCGCCAGCGACGGCTCGAACTCGAGCTTGGCGCTCCGGTGCAGGAGCGAGTCGAACATGTTGATGTTGACGAGGATGCCGACCCGCTCGAAGTGCATGTGCGGGTCGAGGGTCGGCGCGTGCGACGGCAGGGCGACGGTGAGGGTGTCCTTGCCCTGCGCGGCCGCGCCGAGCGGCCAGGCCGCGACGGCGGCGAGGACCAGGATCAGGGTGACCGCGAGCGAACGCTTCATGGAGTCTCCTCCTTGGTGTCGACAGCGGCGGCGACGGCCGGGCAAATCGTGGTGGCCGACGACGATATACCCCGAGGGCACCGGGTCGTCAAGGGGACGCGCCCCCTCGTAGTGTCTCAGTTCGAAACTATGGCGACCCAATCGCCGCCGATCCACCGGGCGGGTGGGGCGGGTGGGGCCTTGGGAAACCCGATCGGACTGTCTGGCCCACCGCCCGCCTATCGGTTGCCGGTACGCCTGTCCCGACATTCAGGCGGACTGCTAGACGGTCCGATCGGGTTTCCGAAGGCCCACCCATCTCTCCCGCCCGGCGAACGGGCAGTCAGGGTTCGAACTGAGACACTACGCGCCCCCTACTTGATCAGCTGACGGGCGAGGTCCTGGGTCTTCACGAGCTCGGGCAGGAGCTCCTCCGCGTCGATCTGCGTGAGGCTCACGCCCGAGGGCACGATCGTGTGCGGATCGCCGGGCTCCACGCCGACGAAGCGGCTGTTGGTCTGCAGCTCCTTCGCCCACGCCGCTTGCGCCTCCTTGGTCAGGAGCCAGTTGACCAGGACCTTCGCCGCATTCGGGTGGGGCGCGCGGTTGAGGAGCCACACGCCGCTGCCGGAGGCCTGGTAATCCAGCTCGGGCAGGAGCTGGGTCTTGACGTTCTTGCCGACGCCGTGGCCCTGGAAATCCTGAATGGCCAGCGCGTTCAGCCCGATGGCGATCGGGTAGCGGCCGCGGACCATGAACTCGCTCAGCTGATTGCGGTCCCGGCTGAGCACGGGCTCCTGGTCGACGAGGAGCTGCTTCATGATCCCGTCGCCGAGCTTGAGGCGCGCGATGGTCAGCGGCCAGAAGCTGGAGCCGATCACGCGCGGGTCGGAGATCGCGATCTTCCCCTTCCACTTCGGCGCCAGCAGATCCTTGACGCTCCGGAGCTCGCCGTCCTTGACGCGGTCGGCGTTGACGAAGACGCCGACGGAGCGGACCAGCGTGAACGAGTAGGCCAGGCGCTTGTCCCGGTCGAGGAAGCCCGCCTCGAAGCCGCCGCGCCAGCTCGCGTCGCTCCGCGCCTCGGGCTGGACGATCGCGGGACGGATCGGATCCCACACGCCGGCGGGCTTGAGCACCTGGAGCGCGGTCGTCATCGGCATGGTGGCGACGTCCCACGTGTAGACCCCGGCCTTGCGCTCGTTGATCAGCCGCGGCGAGAACTCCACGGGCTCGAGATTCGTGTGGTCGATCCTGATCTCCGGGTGCGCCTGGGCGAACAGCTTGAGGACCCGCCCGTAGCCCTGGCCGGTGAAGGTGTTGACGGCGACCTTGCCTTCTTTCTTCGCCGCAGCCACCGTCTGCTCCCACTCGGGTGACGCCGCCGCGCGCGCGGCGCCGCGCCCGGTCGCCGCGAGCGCCGCCGCGCCCGCGGCCAGGCGGCGCAGCAGGACGCGGCGCGCGGGGTCGTGCGCGGCTCGGCCCGGCCCAATCGTCATGGTTCTGGTATTTTACTCGGGCACCAGACGGGGAGCGCACGATGCGACACAGCGCTGAGCGGATCCTCACGACCCACGCCGGCAGCCTCGCCCGGCCCGATGCCCTGCGCGAGCTGCTGATCGCGAAGGACGAGGGCCGTCCGTTCGACGGCGCGGCCCTGACGGCGCACGTCCGCGGCGCCGTCGCGGCGGCCGTGCGCCAGCAGGCCGCGGTCGGGCTCGACGTGGTCAACGATGGCGAGCAGTCCAAGCGCAACTTCACCACGTACGCGCGCGAGCGGCTCGGCGGCATCGACGAGCGATCGCTCGCGCCGGGCGAGCGGCCGCTGGCCATGATCTACGGCCGGGACGCCGCCGAGTTCCCCGAATACTTCGCGGGCCGCGGCAACCTCGCCGGACGCGAGGCCGTCTGCACGGGGCCGCTGACCTACATCGGCCACGCGGCGGTGCGCGCGGACATCGCCAACCTCGAGGCGGCGCTGGCCGGCGTCCGCGTCACGGAGGCGTTCCTGCCCGCCGTCGCCCCCGGCACCATCGAGCACTGGCTCCGGAACGAGCACTACGCGACGGACGAGGCGTATCTCGCGGCCATCGCGGACGCCATGAAGCCAGAATACGACGCGATCGTCGCGGCGGGCTTCCTGCTCCAGATCGATGATCCCGATCTGGCCGACGCCTGGCAGATCCATCCGCGGATGACCGTGGCCGAGTACCGCACGTTCGCCGCGCTGCGCATCGAGGCGCTGAACCACGCGCTGCGAGACATCCCGCCCGAGCGCGTCCGCTTCCACATCTGCTGGGGGAGCTATCACGGTCCGCACAAGTACGACCTGCCGCTGCGCGATCTCGTCGACCTGATCCTGGCCGTGCGCGCGCAGGGCTACTCCATCGAGGCCTCCAACCCGCGCCACGACCACGAATGGCGCGTGTGGGAGCACGTGAAGCTGCCCGAGGGCAAGCTCCTGATCCCCGGCGTCGTGGGCCACGCCAGCGACTTCGTCGAGCATCCGGAGCTGGTGGCCGAGCGCCTCGTCAGGTACGCCCGGCTCGTCGGGCGCGAGCGCGTGATCGCGGGCACCGACTGCGGGCTCGGGCCGCGGGTCGGCCACCCCAGGATCGCGTTGGCGAAGTTCGAGGCCCTGGTGGAGGGCGCGGCGCTGGCCACGCGGTCGCTCTGGGGGCGCTCCGCCCCGCCATGACCGTCCTCCGGCTCGACGGCGTCAGCAAGCTTTTCGGCGCGGCCGCCGCCGTCGATCGCGTCTCGCTCGAGATCGACCGCGGCGAGATCTTCACCCTCCTCGGGCCGAGCGGCTGCGGCAAGACCACCACGCTGCGCCTGGTCGCCGGGCTCGAGCGTCCCGACGCCGGCGAGATCGTTCTCCGCAACCGCGTCGTCGCCTCGGTGCCTCGCCGGACGTTCGTGGCGCCGCACAAGCGCAACCTCGGCATGGTGTTCCAGTCGTACGCGATCTGGCCCCACATGACGGTGTTCGAGAACGTCGCCTACCCGCTGGAGCTGCGTGGCGGCCGGCGCGCGATCGTCCGGGAGCGTGTGGCCCGTGTCCTCGAGCTGGTCGGGCTCGCGGGGCTGGAAACCCGCGCGGCCACCCTGCTGAGCGGTGGGCAGATGCAACGCCTGGCGCTCTGCCGGGCGCTCGTCTACGAGCCGGATCTGCTGCTGCTGGACGAGCCGTTCAGCAATCTCGACGCGAAGCTCCGCGAGCAGATGCGCGTGGAGCTGAAGCTCCTCCAGCGCCGGCTCGGCGTCACCGTGCTCTTCGTCACCCACGACCAGATCGAGGCGCTCAGCCTGTCCGACCGCATCGCCGTGATGCAGCGCGGGCGCGTCGAGCAGGTCGGCCCACCGCGCGAGCTGTACGATCGCCCCGCTTCCGCGTTCGTGCGCGACTTCCTCGGCCAGACCGTGATCCTGCGCGGCGTGGTCAAGGAGCTGGACACGATGCGCGGCACGGTGACGGTGGCGATGGAGGGGCCGCTGGCCGGATCCACGCTTCGCGGGCGCTCGGCGCCGGAGGCCTCGCTCGCCGCTGGGTCTGCCGCGCACGTCGCCATCCGGCCGGAGGACATCGACGTCACGATCAGCGCCACGGCGCTGCCGGAGGACAACGCCCTGGTCGGCACGATCGACGCCCTGCTCTTCGTCGGCGACCGCTACGAGGCGCGGGTCGCGCTGGGGGGCGAGCAGCGCCTCCTCCTGCTCCTGCCGCGTGCGCGCGAGTGTCGGGAGGGGCAGCGCCTGCAGCTCGGCTTTCCGCCCGACCTGGTGAGCGTGTGGCCGGCCTGACCCCGGCTCTCGCTCTGCGGCGGAGCCACCGGATCGACGCGGAGTCCGTGTGCTGTAGCGGTGTGCTCGCGGTCGTCGCCTTCGGCGTTCTCTTTCCCGTCCTCCTGGTGGTGGCCGAGAGCTTTCAGGTCGCGCCGCCCGGACAGCCCGCGGCGTACGGTCTCGACGGCTGGCGCGCGGCGCTGAGCGAGCCGGGGCTGCGCGGGGCACTCCTGAACACCCTCACGGTCACGTTCGTCCGCCAGCTCCTGTCGCTGCCGCTGGCCATCCTGATCGCCTGGCTCCTGGCGCGCACGGACCTGCCCGGTGGGCGCTGGCTCGAGTTCGCGTTCTGGGCGGCGTTCTTCCTGCCCGCCCTCACCGTGACACTCAGCTGGATCCTCCTGCTCGATCCCGAGTACGGCCTGATCAACACGTGGCTCGCCAGGATCCCCTTCATCGGCAAGGGGCCGTTCGACATCTACTCGTTCTGGGGCATCGTCTGGGTCCACGTGGTGACGGGCTCGCTGACCGTGAAGGTGATCCTCCTCACCCCGGCGTTTCGCAACATGAACACCGCCTTCGAGGAGGCGTCCTACGTCGCCGGGGCGACGACCCTCCGCACCGCGCTCCGGATCACCGTCCCCGTGATGGCGCCCGTGATCCTGTCGGTGCTGCTGCTCGGCACGATGGTGTCGTTGCAGACGTTCGAGGTCGAGCAGGTGCTCGGGCTGCCCTTCCGCTTCTTCGTGTTCAGCACCATGGTCTACGACCTGCTCGTCACCCGCGTGCCCCGCTACGACGCGGCCACGGCGCTCGCCGTGCTCGTCCTCGTCGCCATGCTGCCGCTGGTGTTCATGCAGCAGTGGGCCACGCGGCGTCGCCTCTTCACGACCGTCACCGGTCAGTTCCGCAACCAGCCGCACCGGCTCGGCCGCTGGCGCTGGCCGGCGCTCCTCCTGCTCCTGGGGACGCTGCTCGTCGTGCTGGTCGTGCCCGTCGCCTTCGCCTTGCTCGGCACCTTCATGAAGCTCTTCGGCTTCTTCCACATCGCCGACCCCTGGACGCTCGGCAACTGGACGACCGTGCTGACCGACGACCTGTTCCTGCGCTCGCTCCGCAACACGCTCGTGCTCGCCGTCGGCACGGCCCTCGCGGCGGTGCTGGTGCACTCGCTGATCGCCTACATCGTCGTCCGCACTCGCTATGCCGGCCGCCGCCTGCTCGACACGATCTCCTGGCTGCCCTTCACGGTGCCGGGCATCATCCTCGGGCTGGCCCTGCTGTGGCTGTTCCTGGGGGTCCACGTGCTGCGTCCCCTCTACGGCACGATGGCGCTGCTCGTCATCGCCGGTCTGATCTCGGGGATGCCGCTCGGCGTGCAGATCATCAAGAGCGGGCTCCTGCAGCTCGGCAGCGAGCTCGAGGAAGCCTCGCGCATCGTGGGGGCCTCGTGGTGGACGACCTACCGGCGGATCGTGCTGCGGCTGATGGCGCCGACCCTGATGGCCGTCGGCATGATCACGTTCGTGGGGGCGGCGCGCAACATCGGCAACATCGCGCTCCTCGCCACGAGCGCCAACCGGCCGCTGTCGATCCTGCAGCTCGACTACATCGCCCAGCGCAAGTTCGAGGAGGCCGTCGTGGTGGCCTGCATCATCATGTTCATCTCGCTGGCCGGCGCCCTGGTCGCGCGCTTCCTGGGACTGCGCGGCAGCGTGGGATAGGAGCCGACGCGATGAAGCTCGCGGGGAAGATCGCGATCGTCACCGGAACCAGCCCGAACATCGGGGCCGGCATCGCCGGAGGCCTGGCCGACGAGGGCGCCAAGATCGTCTGCGTCGACGTCGTGCCCGACAACGCCGCCCAGTGCGCCGACTGGCTCAAGGGTCGAGGGAGCGACGCGCTGGGCATCGCGTGCGACGTGACCAACGAGGCGCAGGTGGAGGCGATGGTGGCGCGGGTGCGCGACACCTACGGCGGCGTCGACGTCCTCGTCAACAACGCCGGCATCCTCGGTGGCCTGAGCGTGCTGGAGATGCCGCTCGAGCGCTGGAGCCGCCAGCTCACCGTCAACCTCACCGGCACGTTCCTCTGCACCAAACACGTGGCCCGCGTGATGGTGGAGGGCAAGCGCAAGGGCAGCATCATCGTGATCGCGTCGACCGCGGCTCATCAGGGACAGGCCGGCAACATCGCCTACTGCACGAGCAAGAGCGGCCTGCTCAACTTCACGCGCGCCGCCGCCATGGATCTGGTCAAGCACGGCATCCGGGTCAACAGCCTCACGCCGACGGCGACCGACGCCACGGAGAGTCACGACCGCGCCGTGACCTGGGGCCGGCCGCGGCCGGACCGCCGAGGCGGTCTCCTCGACTTCCAGAAGATGGTGCCGAAGGGCGAGCTGCCGAGCCCGCGCCACTACGGGAAGGCGGCGGTGTTCCTCGCCTCCGACGACTCCGAGATGATCACCGGCTTCGACCTCCGCGTGGACGCCGGCGCCATCGCGAAATACTGGCCCTGGATCCCGAACGCGTGACGCCGGGATGTCGTCCCTTGCTCATCGCGCGTGCCAGGCGCGAAGGAGCGCGGCCTCCTCGTCGGCGGTCAAGCCCGTGACCGATGCCCGAGTCGCGTGGGCCCACGCCAGGGTATCGAGTGCAGTCTCCGCAGGCGGCCGCGCCGTGAGACCGGCGGCACGGGCCGCACTGGCGTCACGGGTGAGAAATCCGGCGAATTCCGGTAACGGCAGCCACAGCGGAATCGACCGCGGGCCAGTCCAGCGCCGGACGTCATGCGCTTCCAGAAATGCTCGATCGACCCAGGTGAACGTGCATTCGCCGACGGCCGCCGCGCACTCCGACAGGAACTCGCCCATCGGTCGCGACGGGCCGACCGCATCGTAGGTCCCCATGAGACCGGTCTCGGCCGCGTGAACGATCCACGCGGCGAGATCGCGAACGTCGACGTATTGAACAGGGTCGGTGGATGTCCCGGGGGCGAGCACCTCGCCGCCGCGCGCCAGCCGCACCGGCCAGTACGTGAATCGGCCCGTCGGATCCTCGGGACCGACGACGAGCCCTGGTCGGCAGATGAAGGCCTCTCGGCCGACGAGTCGCTCGCAGGCGACCTTCGCGGGGCCGTAGGCGTCGCCGTCTCCTCGCTCCACATCGGGTGCTGCCTCGACGCGCAGGGGCGCGGTGTCGGCCCGCTGACCGGGGGTACGGTTGTCGGCATACACGGTGACCGTCGACACGAACGTCCAGTGACCGACCAGGTGTTTGAGCGCGGTCACGGCACGGCGCACCTGGCCGGGATGACGCGACACATCGACGACGGCGTCGAAGCGCTCGCCGGCCAGGGGCGCGCAGCCGTCGGGCCGGTCACGATCGATCTCGATGAAGCGGACACCATCCGGGTGGGCTCCGGAGACGCCACGGGCGGCGCACGTCACGTCGTGGCCCGCCGCGCCGGCGTGCACGGCGAGGGCGCGCCCCAGGAATACGGTCCCGCCGAGGATCAGGAGACGCACGATGCTCGGATCGTACCGGACGGCGCCGAATCGAGCTATCGTGTCGGCGACGACTTGGCATCCCTGGAGGACAACGTGAGGCTCGCCTCGTTCCAGACGGCCGGGACATCCGAGACACTGCCGGGCCTGATCACCGACCGTGGTGTCGTGGGGATCGCCGACGCGGTGCCGATGGGCGCCACGCCGCAAGCGACGATGACGACGATCATCGACGAGTTCGACCGGCTGCGGCCCGCGCTCGAGCGTCTCGCGCGCGACGGCCGGGCGACGCCGCTCGCCGACGTCCGGCTGCGCCCGCCGCTGCCGCGGCCGGGGAAGATCCTGGCGTGCATCGCCAATTACTGGGAGCACGGTGCCCTCGAGGCCCGACCGCTGAACATGTTTCTGAAGAGCGCCGACGCGGTGATCGGTCCCGGCGACACGATCGTGCTGCCGGAGTTCACCGAGCCGTGGATCTTCATGCACGAGGCCGAGCTGGCGCTCGTCATCAAGGGGCCGGCCAAGCGGGTCAAGCAGGAGAACTGGCAGAGTGCCGTCTTCGGCTACACCGGCATGATCGACGTCTCGGCGCGGGGGGAAGGCCGGCGGACCTGGAAGGCGGGGAGCTGGCTCGGCAAGTCCTTCGACACGTTCGCGCCGCTCGGCCCCTGCATCGCGACCGCGGACGAGATCGCGAATCCGAACGACGTCCTCGTGCGCTTCTGGGTCGACGGGCAGCTCCGGCACAACTACAACACCGACGACATGGAGCACCTCGTCCCGGAGCTCGTCGAGTTCGCGTCGACCATCATGACGCTCAACTCCGGCGACGTCATCGCGTGCGGCACGAACCACGAGGGGCTCGGCCCCTTGCAGGACGGAGAGGTCGTGGACTTCGAGATTCAGGGCGTCGGGCGGATGCGGTTGCACGTGCGCGACCCGCTCAAGCGCACGTGGGACAAGGGCATCTACATGGGCGCCGACTCGACCAATCCCGAGGCCGTCAAGCGCAACCGGCCCCCCAGCGCGCGCTAGCCGAGCAGGCGGCCGGCGGCACGGATCTCGCCGGGGTCGAAGGGCGGCGAGATGAGGAGGATCAGGCGGTCGGCGCGGGCTCCGGGCGCAGAAAGCCCTCGTGTCCCGACCAGAGCCGGCGCATCAGCTCGACCGCCTCGACGACCCGTCGGGCGCGGACCTCGTCGCGCTCGACGCTCGCGCCCATCGCCTCCTGCTCTCTCGCGTAAACCCGAGGAAGACGCGACGGGTGACCTCGGCGAGCGCGGTCAGGACCGTCCACGCCTCCGGCACGCCCGGCCCCGACGCGTCGTCGGGGTCACGCAGGTGATCCCACGTCCAGAGGGGCCCGCATCTCGGCATACCGCGCGCTCATCGGGATGAGCAGCAGGTCGATCTTCATGGGGGTCGACTATACTCTGACGCCATGACGAACGTGGACCAGCAACGGGTGCGGCGGGCGCGTACGGGGTTGATCGCCCACGATCCGGATCGCGCGTTCCAGGGCTACACGCTGTTCACGTCGATGCTGGGCGATGGGACCGTGTACCTCGTCGACATGCGCGGCGAGGTCGTGCACACCTGGCGGATGCCGTACCGTCCGGGTCTCTACGGCTACCTGCTCGACAACGGGCACCTCTTCTATTCCGGCAAGGTGATGACGGATCTCGAGCGGTTCGAGGCCTGGGCGCGGTTCAAGGCCGGCGCGGCCCTCGAGGTCGACTGGAACGGCAAGATCGTCTGGGAGATCAACCACCCCGATCATCACCACGACGCGCGGAAGCTCCGGAACAGCAACGTCGTCCTCCTGTGCCTCCGGCCGCTGCCGCGCGAGCTCCAGGCCCGGGTCAAGGGCGGACTGCCCGGAACGGAGATCGACGGCAAGATCTACGCGGACTATCTGCTCGAGGTCACGACCCGAGGCGAGACGGTGTGGGAGTGGCGAAGCTGGGAGCATCTCGACTTCGACACCGAGATCATCACGCTCCAGGACCGCCGCGAGGAGTGGACGCACGGCAACACGGTGGCCGAGCTGCCCGACGGCAATCTGGTCGTGAGCTTCCGCAACATCTCGACGGTCGCGATCATCGACCGCGCCTCCGGCGCCGTCCGCTGGAAGCTCGGCGGGCCGCCGCTCGCGCAGCAGCACGATCCCCGCCCGCTGCCGAACGGCAACCTGACCATCTTCGACAACGGACCCCATCGCCGGGATCATCCGGCGCCGTACTCGCGCGTGATCGAGGTCGATCCCCGCACCAGCGCCATCGTCTGGGAGTACCACGACCAGTCTCTCTTCGACTTCTTCAGCCCCTACATCTCCGGCGCCCAGCGGCTGGCGAACGGCAACACGCTCATCTGCGAGGGATGCGACGGGCGGATCTTCGAGATCACGCCGGACGGCCACGTCGTGTGGGAGTACGTCAACCCGCACTTCTTCGTGGAGCCCGGCCGCCCCGGCCTGAACAACTGGGTCTTCCGTGCCTTCCGCTATACGCCCGAAGAGATCGAGCGCGCCCGCCGCGCGTGATGGGGGCCCCCATCACGTTCAAATGGCTGTCAGCACGCGGGCGGCATTGCCGCCGATGACCTTGGCGACGTCGGTTCGGGAGTAGCCGCGGGCCAGCAGGGCCGTCGGGATCGACGGCCACTCGGAGTAGTCGTCGAAGGTCGCGATCCGGAACGGGATGCCGTCCATGTCGGTGCCGATGGCGACGTGGTCGATGCCGACCGCGTCGGCCATCCGGCTGAGATGGTCGATGTACCCGCTGAAGCCCAGGCCCCCGAACGCGACGGGGAAGACGCCGACCACGCCCCCACCCTGCGCCACCAGCCGGGCGTGCTCGCGGCTGACCGCGCGCGCGAGGCCCGGGACGTCGACGACCGTGTGCGAGAGCATCAGCGGCTTGCTCGACGTCTCTGCCGCCGCCCGGACGCCGTCCATCGTCGCGTGGGCCACGTCGACGAGCATCCCCAGCCGGTTCATCTCGCGGATCACGTCGCGGCCGAACGGGGTGAGGCCGCCGTGCCGCGTCGGCTCGGTCTGGATGTCGCCCAGCTCGTTGACCCTGTAGTGCACCAGCTGGATCGAGCGGATCCCGCGATCGTAGGCCTCCTGGACACGGTCGAGCCGGCCCTCGAGGAAATCGCCGCCCTCGACGGCCAGGATGGCGGTGGGTCGCCCGCCGCTCCGCGCGCGCTCGAGATCCGCCATCCGCTCGATGAGCGTCAGCTTCCCGGCCGCGACGCGCGCCCGTACCGCCGCGAGCTGGGCATACGTCGAGCGGTAGAGCTCCTGCGGCTGCGGCTCGCGCTGGGCATAGATACGTCCCGACGGGCTGATCGTGAGGACCGCGCCATCGGCCACGGCGGCGAAGAGCGACGCGCGAACCCGGCCGCTGGTCAGGCGCTCGATGTGCCCGTCCATGCTCGCCCGCGCGAGCGGGCGCACCATTCCCGGATGGCTGTGGAGGTCGATCGAGATCGTCTCGTCGACGAGGGCCGCTCCCGCGGTCTTCTGGGCGGGCGTGGCCGTCGGCGCACATCCCGTGGCGGCGAGCAGCGTCGCCGCGATGCCGCCGAGCGCCTGGCGGCGATCGATCGCTGCTCGCGACGCGCTCAGCCAGCGCGCCCAGCCTTCCGCGACCGGCTCGAGGCACCCGCACCACATCAGTCGATCGGCTCTCGCCGCCCCGACCGCGTGGATCGCACGATCGCTTCCAGCACGGCCACGCCGTGGACCGCCTCCGCGGGCGGACACGCGTAGGGCGTGCCGCGCGCGATCGCGTCGGCGAACGCTTCCAGCTCGGCGCGCTCGGTGCTGGTCTGCGGATAGTCGATCACGGTCGGCTGCCCGTCGACCATGCACGTGGTGAGCGACCACGTGTGCAGATGCGGAATCGAGCCGACCTTCGCCCATCCGCGTGAGCCGAAGACCTGCATGCGCCAGCCTTCCGCCGTCGCGATGACGGTGCCCAGATAGCCGGTCGCGCCATCGCGAAACTCGAACAGCATCGACGTGGTGTCGTCGAGCCCGTAGTCGAGGACCCGCCGCGCGCTCTGCGCGAACACCGACGTGATCGGCCCGGCCAGGCACAGCATCGCGTCGACCACGTGCACGCCGCGGCCGGTCATTCCGCCGGCGGGCCCTTCCTCGAGTTGCTGGCGCCAGTGCTCCCGGGGCTGGCGGTACGCGCTGGGACCGTTGAAGTTGCCTTCGATGTGCAGGAGACGCCCGAGCCGACCATCCTGCAGCATGCGCCGGATCTCCCGCAGGGCCGGCTGAAAGCGCCAGTTGAAGCCGACCGCCACGACACGTCCGCGCTCGGCGGCGGCCGCCATCGTCGCCTCCGCGCTGGCCCGGGTCAGGGTGAACGGCTTGTCGGTGAAGACGTGCTTGCCGGCGCGCAGCGCCGCGAGCGCTTGCTCGGCGTGCTGGGTGTGGGGGGTGGCGAGCACGACGGCGTCGAGGGCAGGGTCGGCCAGCGCCTTGGCGTACTCGCCGAAGAGCGCGAGCCCATGGGCGCCGGCGAACTCACGCGCCTTGTCGGGCGTGCGCGCCACGCCGGCGGTGAAGCGGATCTTGTCCGTCTTGCCCTGCGTGCATTCGACCAGATGCCGTCCCCAGCGCCCGAGGCCGACGATCGCGGCTGTGACCAAGAGATCTCTCCGTGAGGCTAGCGAGTGGCCGCGACGGTACGGACGCGGTAACGACCCTCGTCATCGCGCCCGAGGACATCGGCGGCGCGTATCTCGCCCCAGGCGAGGAGGAATTCGCGCCATGGCGTCTGCATGTGCGCCTCGACGAGCTCGCCGAAGTGACGCGGCCGCTCCGAGAGCTCGGCCACGAGCAGTTCCGCCAGCGGGCTCATTGATAATCCTCGAGCCTGACCCCATCCTTGGCGAAATAACGAAGCCGCTCGTAATGAGCGCGTGGCACACCCTCCGGAATGGTGGCGTCGATGCCGAGCTTGGCCGTCGTGGGCAGCCCGCCCCGGCCGAGCGCCCCGGCGCGAACGCTCGGGTCGATGTGCTTGCCGCGCGCTCCCGGCACGACGAGCACGTCCTGATCGGCCTGGACGCGGAACGTCATCGCCCAGTCCAGGTCGTCGGGATCGTAGATGTCGATGTCGTCGTCGGTGACGATGGCGAGCTTCACCTCGGCGACGGACAGCATGGCGAGGAGCGCGTTCTTGCCCTCGCCCGGCCGTTTCCGGATCGAGGCGACCAGCGTCCAGTAGCAGCAGCCCCCGACGGGCGCGCGGATGGCCACGGGCTCCACGCTGGCCACGCGCAGCGCCTGCAGCCCGGCGGCCTCGATCACCGGGGCGGCCAGCCAGTCGTTCTCCCACGGCATCTGCAGCACGTAGAAGATCGGATCGCGACGGTGCGTGATCGCGCGCACGCGGAAGATCGGATTCCACTTGACCTCGCCCGTGATGTGGCTGAACTCGCCGAACGGGCCCTCGTCCGCCGTCCAGCCGATGGGCAGCAGCTCGCCTTCCAGTACCAGCTCGGCCTCGGCCGGCACCTCGAGATCCACCGTGCGGCAGCGGACCAGATCCACGGGCGCGCCGTGCAGGCCGCCGGCGACCGCGAACTCGTCCACGGCGATGGGCGCCTTGTACGAGGCGGCCAGCAGCTCGAAGGGATGCACGCCGACGGCGACGGCGATCGGGAGCGGCCGCCCCTGATCGAGGGCGCGCTGGTAGTAGACGCGCATGTCCGAGGACGAGACGAGGTCGATCCCGGTCTCGCGCGGGGCCCGATACATCATCCGATACGAACCGACGTTGCGCCCGTACTCGGGATCCCTGGAGACGACGAGAGTGCCCGAGAGGTAGGGCCCGCCATCCTTGACGTGCATCATCGGCAGCGGCACGCGCGTGAGATCGACGTCGTCGCCGGTGAGGACGACCTCCTGGCAGGGCGCCCGATCGACGAGCCGCGCATCGATCGGGCGACGGATGCCTTCCTCGAAGCGCGTGGCGATGGCGCCCTCGGGACATCCCATCGCCACGGCGAGCCGACGCCGCGTCGAGAGCAGCGCGCCGGCGGCCCGCCAGTCCGGATAGCCCGCGATCTGCTCGAAGAAGGTCGCCTGCGGCGCCTGCGCCATCAGAGCGGAGAGATGGCGGGGATCGACGGCCTTCTTGAGCCGCAGCAGCTCGCCGGCGTCCTCGAGCCGCCGCAGGCAATCACGAAATCCCGCGCTCATCGCGGGCAGTTTATCATCTCGACGGGTTTCACGACTGGGCGCTCCCGGTGTTTCATGGACGGGCAAGCGCGCTCACCGAGGAGGGTCAGGATGAACGTGGATCGGGATTTCGTCGCCCAGAACAATCAGCAACGTGCCCGGCTCCAGGACCTCATCGGCCGGCTGACCGATGCGGAGCTCGCGCGCTCCCTGCCCGCCGGCTGGACGGTGGCCAGCGTCCTGGCGCACCTGGCGTTCTGGGACCAGCGGGCGCTGGTCCTGCTCGAGCGGTGGCAGCAGGCCGGTGCGGCCGCGGTGCCGCCGGCCATGAGAGACGCGGACGTCGACTGGATCAACGACGCGACGAAGCCGCTGGCTCTCGCGCTGTCCCCCCGCCGGGCCGCCGACCTGACCATCGCGATCGCGGAAGCGGTCGACCGGAAAATCGAGGCGTTGCCGGAGGAGTTCGTGGCCCGGAACGCGGGCGCCGGCAGCCCGCTCAACCTCCTGCGGGCCGAGCACCGCCGCGAGCACCTCGATGAGATCGAAGCCGCGCTGCGGTAACTCGAATCCGGAGGGCGGGGGCTTGTCCCCCGCCGTCGCCGCGATGCCGGCGGGGGACAAGCCCCCGCCCTACGCGGTCAGCTTGGACAGGTGCGGCATAACCTCCGCGGTGAAGAGATCGATCGACGCCGACGCCTCGGCCTCCGTCATCTGGCCGAACATGAGACGCACCACGAAGTAGGTGCACGTGCTCGCCGCGACCTGCCGCTCGATCTCTTCGCGCACGCGCGCGGGCGTGCCGGCGATCGCGATGCCGCGCTGGCGGGCCTCGTCGAAGTCGCGGGCGAAGCGGATCGGCAGCGCGCCGAAGTCGCGCCAGAGCTTGGTGAGGTTCGCGTACCAGACGGCGTAGTTCGGCCGGGCGAGCGCCGCGGCCTCGGCGTCGGTGCGCGCGACCACGACGTGACGCCCGAGACCGAGCTTCGGCATGGGAGCCGGCCCGTGCTTGCGCTGCCACACCTCACGGTAGCGCTCGAACAGCGGGCGCGCGCCGTCGGACGTATGGTTGCTGATGACGTGAACGCCGTTGGTGGCCGCCCACTCCGCCCCCGCGAGGTGGCCCATCCCGTACCAGATCGGCGGATGCGGCTGCTGGAATGGCCGGAGCACCATCGGAACCTTCCGGAACGTGTAGTGCGTCCCGCGATGATCGAGCACGTCGCTGGTGAGGCCCTGGAGCACGATGGCCAGCGTCTCCTGGTAGATCTCCTCGGTCTCGAGATGATGCAGATTGAAGTACGCCATCTCGTACGGCACGATCCCGCGACCGACGCCGAAGTCGAACCGCCCGCGGGAGAGATGATCGAGCATGCAGATCTCTTCGATGAGCCGCAGGGGATTGTAGAGCGGCAAGCAGTACACGCAGGGCCCCAGGCGGATACGACGCGTCCGCTGGGTGGCGGCGGCCAGGAAGATGCCGGGCACCGGGGCCAGGCCGAGCGGCGTCATGTGGTGCTCGGCCAGATGATAGGCGGCGAACCCGGCGGCATCGTACTTCTCGAGCAGACGCAGCCGGCTCTCGTAGAACTCGTCGAGGGGCATCTCGCGGCGGTCGAGGTGATCGAAAATGCCGAGGTCCATCGCTCCTCCGTCACATGGGGGGGTCTCGTCCGGGCCCCCCAAGCCCATTTCCGATCATTTCACCGCTCGTCTCGCCGCCCGAGCGCGGCTCACCTCGCACGGCGGGTGGCTCGGGATGCCCCGGCGAAGCCGTGGCGCCCCTCGGGTGCCCCCAAGGTTATACTCCGTCTCGCCAGACATCCGCTCGGGCAAGGAGGCACCATGAAACTGCTCTTCTTCGACGACTTCAAGCTCGGAGTTCTCAACGGTGACGCGGTGGTGGACGTGTCGCAGGCGGTCAAGGACATCCCGCATCTCGGCCCCCAGGACATCATCAACGGAGTCATCGCGCGGTGGGCGGAGTACCGCCCGAAGCTCGAGCAGGCGGCCAAGGCCGGTAAGGGCGTGCCCGTGAGTCAGCTCAAGATCCGTCCGCCCCTGCCCAAGCCGACCAACATCGTGGCCATGGCCGTGAACTACATGGAGGACGGGACGCGGAGCGAGCCGGCGCCGATCAACGCGTTCCACAAGTCGCCCAACGCCATCATCGGCAACGACGACACCATGGTCTTGCCCGACGTCCCCGCCACGATCTTCGAGGGCGAGGCCGAGGTGGCCGTGATCATCGGCAAGCGCGCGACGAACGTCCGCGCCGCCGACGCCATGAGCTACATCTTCGGGTACACCAACTTCATCGACGGCTCGGCCCGCGGCCTGGCGCCGAGCGGCAACACCTTCTACCAGATGAAGTCGCGCGACACGTTCTGCCCCCTCGGGCCCTACCTGGTGACGGCCGACGAGATCCGTGATCCGCACAACATCCCGATCAAGCTCTGGGTCAACGGCGAGCTGAAGCAGAGCTTCAACACCAGCGACATGGCCCACAAGATTCCCCGCTGCATCGAGTGGGTCACCTCCATCCACACCCTCGAGCCCGGCGACGTGCTGGCCACGGGCACGAACCACCGCGGGCTCAGCGCGTTCCAGAACGGCGATGTCGTCGAACTGGAGACGGAGGGCCTCGGCCGCCTGCGCATCAACGTGCGCGACGATCTCAAGCGCACGTGGGCCCGCGAGACCCGGCTCGACCGTCAGACGAAGAAACAGGAAGGCACGACGCCGCAGCTGTCGGGGAAGCACACGCCTGCCCCGCGCTAGGCGGCAGGCCTGGGAAGCGCTCGCGCAGAAGGACCCCTACTGGGCCGTCCTGACGTCGGAGAGATTCCGCACAGGGAATCTCTCCGACGAGGCGGTCCGGGAGTTCTTCCAGACGGGCGTGCAGCACGTCGAGTTCCTGTTCGACACCGTGCGGCGGCGACTGGACGCCGACTTCGCGCCGCGGTCGGTCCTGGACTTCGGGTGTGGCGTGGGCCGCATGTTGCTTCCCCTCGCGGAGCGTTGTCAGCGCGCCGTGGGGGTCGACGTCTCGGAGTCGATGCTGGCGGAGGCCCGCGAGCACTGCCGACGCCGCGGGCTGTCGAACGTCGACCTGGTGAGATCGGACGGCGACGATCTGTCGTCGCTCGGGACCTTCGACCTCGTCCACTCGTTCATCGTCTTCCAGCACATCTCCCAGGCCCGCGGCGAGGCGACCTTGCGAGAGCTCGGCCGCGTCCTGAACCCCGGCGGCGTGGGGGTCCTGCACTTCGCCTACGCTCTCAAGCTGAGGCCGTGGTGGCTACGCGACGTCATCGGAGCCCTGCGGACGCGCGCGCGGCGACTCTTCGGCCCGATCGTCGAGATGTACCCCTATGATCTGAATCGCGTCTTCACGACCCTTCACGAGAGCGGGATCGCGCGGCTCCACGTCGAGCTCACGGACCACGACTACTACGGCGCGATCCTGTTCTTCCGGCGCTAGCAGGCTGCGGAAACAGGCCCATCTGCCGCATTAGGAGGTGAGGTCGCTCGACGGCCAAGCCGACGCTTCGGAGGCCCGAAGATCGCATCTGGACCTTTTTGCGCAGCCTGCGAGTATTTCCGCACCCTGCAAGCAGGATTCAGACGATCGCGATCGCCTCGATCTCGACACGCGCGCCGCCGACGAGCGCGACGCACTGAAACGTCGTCCGCGCCGGTGGATCGAGGGGGAAATACCGGCTGAAGACCTCGTTCATCTCCATCAGCTCGCCGAGATCGACCATGTAGATCGTGACCTTCACGACGTTGTCGAGCGACGAGTCCGCCGCCTCCAGCACGGCCTTGAGGTTCTCGCACACCTGGCGCGTCTCGGCCGCGATCCCGCCGGGCGCGAGCTTGCCCGTGGTGACGTCGAGCCCGAGCTGGCCGGAGGCGAAGATCCAGTCTCCGACCTTGATGGCCTGGGACAGCGGAACCCGCGCCGGCGGCACCCGGGGCGTGTGAACGACATGCTTGCGCATGGTCAGATCCGGACGGGAAGCCCGAACAGGCGCCCCCGCAGCACCCCGAGGACGGCGCCGCCGAGCATGGCGCGGAACGGACCGATCCGACGGAGCGTCAGCGCGATGACCGTCGCGATGAGAATGGCGACCGCGAACGAATCGGCAAGCGCATGGGGGGCGATCCGGACGAGGGACACCGCGAGGATGCCGATCACCGCGGGCCCCATGCCCTCGAGCACGGCACGCGTCCACGCGAGCTGACGGATGCGATCGAGCATCGGCAAGACGACGAGCATGAGGATGAACGACGGCAGGAACGCGGCGCCCGCGGCCACGGCGGCCCCGGCGATGCCGGCGACCTTGTAGCCGACGTAGGCCGCCAGCATGAGCACCGGCCCCGGGGTGAACTGGCCGAGCGCCAGACCATCGATGAACTCGCGGGGCGTCAACCAGTGGAATTGCTCGACGACCTGCTGCTGGATGAACGCGATCATCGTCAGCCCGCCGCCCACGGTGAAGGCCCCGACCTCGAAGAAGTAGCCGCCGAGGTCGACGAGGCTCGCGGCATCGGGGATGCGCCGGGCGACGCCGGACGCCGGTGTCCACAGGAGCGCCGGGAGCACGGCGACGGCGCTGGCCATCAGCGCGGTGGCGATCACACCGGGCCGTCGCGCATGGAACAGCACGAGGCCGGCCGCACCGGCGAGCACCAGGATCGCCGCGATGCCCAGGGGGGTGGTGAGAACGGCCAGGGCGGCCACCACCGCGATGACGGCCTGCGGCGGCGTGCTCGCCGCGGAGCGGCCGAGGCGGTACACGGCCATGACGAAGATGCCGAGGACGACGGGTCCCAGGCCATAGAGCGCGTCACGCACGATCGGCGTCACGCCGAGGCTGGCGTACGCCACCGTGAGCGCCAGCATCACGAGGAACGCGGGCACGATGTTCACGAGCGACAGGCCTTCGACAAATCGCTCCTTCGTCACCCACTGCCGCCGCTCCTGCAGCTCGGCCTGCATGACGCCCATGATGGCCGGGCCTCCGTACGACGTCGCGCCGAGCTTCAGGAACTCCGAGGCGATCTCCTTCCAGTGCGTCGGCCCGGGGCCGCGGTCGATGTCCGCCATACGTGTCTCCTCGCCATCGGTTCTCGGTGTCGGGTGGGCAGAGAGTAACAGATGATACGACCCACGCTCAACCGTTACAGGTGTAAGACTTGCCGATCAGTCTAGCCCGAACGGTCGCGGCGTTTGACACGTAGCGGGGACGGTGGCAGAGTGCGCCTCGTCCCCGCCGATTCACACCACCGAAAGGAGTCGCAGCATGATCTACGAGATCCGCACCTACCAGATCGAGCCCGGAAGCCTGGCCGAGGTCGAGAAGCGCTTCGCCGAGGCCTACGAGTACCGCAAGAAGTACTCGGAGCTCACCGGCTGCTTCCACACCGAGATCGGCCCGCTCAACGAGATCATCCACATCTGGCACTACAAGGATCTCGCGGATCGCGCGCGGGTCCGGGCCGACGCCTCGAAGGACGCGAACTGGCCGCCGAAGATCGGCGAGTTCATCCGCACGCAGGATGCGGAGATCGTCAATGGCTTTCCGTTCATTCCCCACCCGCAGCCCGGCAAGCTCGGACCCGTCTACGAGTTCCGCTACTACGAGCTGAAGCCCGGCAAGCTCCCCGAGACGGCCAAGGGCTGGGAGTCCAAGATCGGCGAGCGCTCCAAGATGTCGCCGATCGTCTTCGCGGGCGGCGTCGAGCTCGGCACGGCCAACGGCTTCGTGCACGTCTGGGCGTACCCGGGCATGGATGCGCGGATGAAGATCCGTGAGGAGGCGCGGCAGAAGGGCGTGTGGCCGCCTCCGAGCGGCGGCGGCCCCCGGCTGAACACGCAGAAGAACAAGATCATGCTGCCGTCCTCGTTTTCTCCGCTGCAGTAGGCGAGCGGACGTCCATCAGAGGCATGGGGGGACCGTCTCGGTCCCCCCATCCATTTGGAGGCCCCATGCCGGAACGCCCGTTGCCGTCCGAGAAGGAAGTGCTCTCCTGGATCCGTGAGCGCCGCAACTGGGGGCGCTGGGGGAAGGACGATCAGCGCGGCGCCATCAACCTGATCACCCCGGCCAAGCGGGCGGCCGCGGCGCGCCTCGTGCGCAGCGGCCGCAGCGTGTCGCTGAGCCGGCCCTTTCCCAAGGAGCCGGGGGTGAACAATCCGCTGCCCGCGCAGCACTACATGAAGACGCTGCCGCGCGGCAAGGGCGGATTCTCGGCCGACTACTACGGCATCTTCTACCACGGCGTGTCCTCCACCCACATCGACGCGCTCTGCCACACCTGGGACGACGAGTCGATGTGGAACGGCCGCGATCCGAAGCAGGAGATCACCTTCGACGGGGCCAAGTTCGGATCGGTCGAGCACTGGGCCGACGGCATCGTCACGCGGGGGATCATGCTCGACGTCCCGCGCCACCGGGGGACGCCGTGCGTGACGCACGATCGGCCGGTGCACGGCTGGGAGCTCGAGGACATCGTCAAGGCGCGAGGGATCACCCTCGAGCCGGGCGACGCGGTGTGTGTCTATTCCGGTCGCGAGGCATGGCAGGCCCAGGATCCCGAGCGCCCGTACGGGCGTCCGTTCGGGCCCAACCCGCACCTGCAGCAGCGGCCCGGCCTGCACGTCTCCTGTCTGCCGTTCCTGCGCGACCACGACGTGAGCGTGCTCGTCTGGGACATGCTCGATCACTTGCCCATCGGCTATGACATCCCGTGGGCCGTGCACGCCGCGCTGTTCGCCTACGGCGTGGCACTCCTCGACAACGCGCTGCTGGAGCCGCTCGCCAAGGCCTGCGTCGAGGACGGCCGCGACGAGTTCATGCTCGTGATCGCGCCGCTCCGTGTGGTGGGCGGAACCGGATCTCCGGCGAATCCGCTCGCGGTGTTCTAGGCCGGGGTCAGACTTTGACTTCTTAACATCTCGGTGAAGCCGCCGCGACCTTCGTAAGCGTCCAGCGAGATGTTAAGAAGTCAAAGTCTGACCCCTTCCGCTGGAAGCTCTTTCGTGAGGGCCTGGGCGAGGCGGACGTAGTCCTCACGGGTGTTGTAGAGCTGGGCGGAGATGCGGATGAGGCGGCGTGGTGGGGCGGGCCAGCTCATGATCGGGACCTCGATCTTCCAGTCGTCGTAGAGCCGTCGCTGGAGCGGATCGGGGCGGCGCCAGAAGACCTCCGTCGTGGGGCCGTCGGGGAGGATGACGCTGGCCAGCGAGCCGATCATCTCGTCGGGGCAGGGTGGCTCGCTCCCCGCGGCGGCGCAGAGCAATCGTCGCGCCTCGAGGGCGAGCGCGCGGTTGCGCGCCATGAGCGCGGGCCAGCCGCCGGGAACCAGCGAGGCGAGATGGTCGAGGGCCGTCGGCACCGTCATCCAGGCGGTCGGATCGCAGGTCCCCGTCCAGTCGAATTCCAGGCGAAAACGCGTGCGCCCCGGACGCACGGCGTTGGCGCCGTGGCTGATCGTCAGCGGATGGATGTCGGCACGACGATCATGGCGCACCCACAGGAACGCGGAGCCCTTCGGCGCGCAGATCCACTTGTGGCAGTTGCCCGTGTAGTACGTCGCGCCGAGCGTTCCCAGATCGAGCGGCACCATGCCCGGGGCGTGAGCGCCGTCGACGAGGCTGTCCACGCCGCGCCGGCTGAGCTCCGCGATCAGCCGCGCGATCGGCAGCACGAGCCCCGTGGGGCTCGTCACGTGATCCAGCAGGGCCAGCCGCGTGCGTGAGGTGACGCCGGCGAGCACCGTCTCGACGACCGCGTCGGGCGAGGCGACGGGGAACGGGATCTTCACGATCACGATCCGGGCGCCCGCCCGAGCGGCGACGAAGTGGAGCGCGTTCCTGCACGCGTTGTAAGCGTGATCGGTCACGAGCAGCTCGTCGGCGCTGGAGAACACGAGCGAGCGAAGCACGGCGTTGACCCCGCTCGTGGCGTTGACGACGAAGGCGAGATCCTCGGCGTCCGCACCGACGAAGGCTGCGAGAGCTGCGCGGGCGACGTCGAGGCGATCGTCGAGCTCGCGCGAGAGAAAGCGGACGGGCTCGGCCTCCATCTCCGCGCGCAGCGCCGCCTGGCGACGGAGGACCTCGCTCGGACAGGCGCCGAACGAGCCGTGATTGAGGAAGATCACGTCGGGCGCGAGCGGCCACAGCTTCGCGAGGCTCCGGCCGTCCATTGGCGCGCTCATGGACGATGCTCGGCGCGCGTGACGACGGTGTGGGCCTGGAGCGCGGGAAGGACCTCGGCGCCGAACCGTCGAATCCGCTCCATGGACATCTCCTGCGGCATCGCTCCCCGGTTCATGTTCACGAGCAGCAGATCGAACACGAAGACTTTCATGGCCGACAACTATGCTACAAGTCTCCCGCGTGGAGATCGGTTTCTTCTTCTGGCCCTACGACGTCGCCCTCGTCCGCGCGATGGCGGAGGCAGCCGACCGGTTCGGCTACGACATGGTCGGAATCGCCGATACCCCCGGCAACGCGATGGACCCCTGGGTCGCCGCCACGCTGGTCGCCGCCCAGACGCGGCGGGCGCGCGTCGCGCTCTGCGTCACCAATCTCGTGACCCGTCACCCCGCCGTGTCGGCGGCGTCGATCGCGTCCCTGGATCTGCTCGCGCCAGGCCGCGCCGTGCTCGGTATCGGCGTCGGCCACAGCGGAACGCGAAACCTGGGAGCGGCGAGCCTGCCCGCGGGAGAGCTGGCCGAGGGCGTGCGCTTCATCAAGGACCTGCTGCGAGGACGGCCGGCCTCGTACCGCGGCGGCCCGGCGCACCTGCCGTGGGTCGCGCGGCCGAGCCCAGTGTTCCTCGCCGCGTCCCACCCGCGCTCGCTGAAGGCCGCCGGGGCGGCGGCCGACGGCGTCTTCGTCAACTACGGGCTCGGGGCCGACAACGTCCGGGACGTGCAGACGATGGTCGCGCAGGCGGCGGTGGCCGCCGGCCGGACGGCCGAGGACGTCGAGCTGTGGCAGATCGCGTGTCTCGACTGCCACGACGACGGCGAGGCCGCGCGACGCAAGATCGGAGCGATCCTGGCGTTCGTCTCGGCCTACGTGATGGGAGGCGGCGACCTCGCCCGCCGAGGCGTGCCGCCCGAGCTTCACGAGCCGCTCCGCGAGCTTCGCCGCCGCTACAGCACGCGTCCGGGCGACGCTGACGCGACGCTCGTCGCCGAGCTCGGCCTCTTCGATTACCTGGCCCGCCGCCTGGCGGTGTGCGGCACACCGGCGGAGTGTCTGGCCCAGGTGCGCGCGGCCGAGGCGGCCGGCGCGCGGCGACTCATGTTCAGTGTGAGCCTCGCCGTCGATCCCGTGCGCACCGTCCAGCTCATGGGCGAGCACGTCCTGCCCGCCCTCCGCGATCGCGGCTGACCTGTTACTCCGCCTGTTTTCGAATCTGCTCCCAGATCGCGGTGAGCCCGAGACGGCCAGCCCACTCCCCGATGTATGGCTCATCGAGCTCCGCGCCCGACACCCGGAGAATCCCCAGCACGTCACGCAGGTGCAGCTGCGACTGTCCCTGCCGAGAGTAGAGCAACTTGTAGAGGATGATGTCCTCGGGCCGCGCGAAGTACGCGTCCACTCCCGGGATCAGCGGAAGCTTCTGGCGCCGCGCGAGTCGGGTGCGATCGTATGGCGACTCCGGATTGATGTAGATGTCGATCTTCAGTCCAGAGCCTGGATGGATGATATTGAACTGGCCAGAGCTCTGCACAGCCTCTTGCGCTGTCTGGGCGTCGACGTAGAACTCATCGCCTGGGAAACAGTGCAACAACGCCGGGAGCCGTTCGAGGTCCAGCTCGACGACCACGTCGACGTCGCGGGTGAGCCGGGGTTCGCCATAGTACATCGACGCTTGGGAGCCGCCAATCATGTACGCGACGCCGACAGCGTCCAACGCGTCAACGAGATATCGGAGCAGCTCTGCCTGAGTCACCGAGAAGCCTACCGGCCACGGCGCGGTCGATCTCAGCCTTGGACCAATCAGGATGCCGGGACGCGAGAAACGCGGCGAGTCGATCATGAACCAGTTGCCACGTCTCATGGGCGAGACGCAGCCGCTCCATGCCCGACTTCGCGCGCAGCACACGGGCGACGTCGGGATGCACGCCCTCGATCAGCTCGTCCGCCGAAGTCATGGCTTCGCAGGGAGTGTAACAGCAGAGCCGGTTCGGCAGGGCGGCCTCCGGCCAGCGCGGTCGAGGAGTCCCTCAGGGCTAGCGCGTCTCTTGACGACTGGACGGCGAGTGCGTAGCGTTGCGCTCACTTCCTCGTTGGAGACGCACAGATGAGCCCACGCTGGGCGCGACGGGTCGTCCTCGCGCTGTTCCCGCTGATCCTCGCGGTCGGACCCTCGAATGCGGCCGACCCGATCCGCATCGGCTACATCGGGCCGCTGACGGGCATCTTCGCGCAGGCCGGCAAGGACATGCTCGACGGCCTCAAGCTCGCGCTCGACCAGGCGAACCACGAGGCGGCGGGGCGGAAGATCGAATTGATCGCGGAGGACAGCGAGGGCAACCCGGCGACCGCGCTGGCCAAGTACCGCAAGCTGACGACGCACGACAAGATCCACGTGCTCGACGGCGTGCTCCTCTCCCACATCGGGTACGGCCTGGTCCAGCCGATCGAGCGCGATCAGCTTCCGACGCTGTTTCTCACGACGCCGGACGACCTGACCAAGCGCAAGCCCGCCAAGTGGATCCTG
>WNGF01003542.1_pt1 | contig 35453 bp, 40 predicted proteins | sample 5400641 | NCBI WGS metagenome assembly WNGF01 (sample SAMN13153371, study PRJNA577476) | soil metagenome | isolation source: 80 cm soil or saprolite under grassland replicate 2 | place: USA:California | collected 2016-06-15 | reverse complement strand
GCGGCGGCCGGCCGTCGGTGATCTCTTTGGTCCACACAACCCAGGTGATCTACCGCAGGACGGCCGCCGTCACCCGTAGTGACACGCCGCGATTCGATCACAGTGGACAGTCAGGGGTTCTGAATAACGCTCCAGGATGCAATACCTTGCGCGAGAAGCGCGCGCCAGCATGCATGGTGGAGAGCAACAGTTGCTTGGGTAGAGACCCGTTCGGTGGGCCGAAAGCACCCGGCTCTGAGCCGTGGCGGCCCCGCCTCGTAACCGATCTCGCCGCCGGTCCACGGGTATTGCCGAATCAGCCTCTTTACTCATCAAGAGCGCCGCGCTATGCGCGGCGCTGACACATAGCCAACGAGGGCTACGACCGGCTACTCCTCGCCGTTCTCTTCGACCGGCTTGTCATCGATCTTGAACTTGGTGCCCTTAGCCCACCCGCGGAACTTCCGCATCGCGAGCTTGATCCCCTCGACGGTGCCGGTGGCAAGAAGGATCACGAGCACTTCCTGAGCGATCTCCTGGCCGACCCCGCGTTCCTCGATCGGCGGTTCATACTCGGCCTGTACGCCCTCGTCCCGGAGGAGCTTGGCGAACAGTCCGACCCTTGCCGGACTACCCTCGTATGTGATCTTGTATGTCTGGACTGCTGTCATAGACCCATCGTCACTGATCAACCCTGAGATGCGGGGAAGGCTCGCCGTCGAACGCGAAGCCTTCGGGTATCCTCCCGCGGGCCCGTCTGGCCAGCGGATCGCTAGGCCTGAGTAATCGCCATCCCGGTGCGGGTTGCTCGTGCCGGCCCGCGCTGCGGCCTGCTGGCGGCGCAAGCGCCGGCATCGGCCACGCGCGGCCGGCCGCATGGACGCACAGCCAAGCGTCCTTCCGCACCGAACCTTCGGCCCAAGATGGCAAGACGGTCACCGCCGCACCGCTCAGCAAGAACGGCCAGCCACGTCGTAACCACAATCGCGACATCGTGTCACGGTTCGATCTAGACGCCCCTCGCAGGGCTGAGTACGCTCCGTGGCCATGCGGGGTCTAGGAGTCCTCAGGACCATACTGATGGCCGCCGTGACCCTGAGTGCCCTGGGCGCCTGCGGCGGAACACCGAACAGTGAGCCTGCGCGTGGACAGCGGTCTCAACCTGCACAGCCGTCTCAATCCGTGCAGCCAACCTGTACAGCCGTCCCAGACAGTCTCGTCAACGGGATCATGAGCGGGGCGGAGAAGACCGCTGGCATACTGCGGCCAGTGAAGTCGGCGGCGTGGCGGTCACCGGACTACGAGAAGGTGTGGTTCATAGGCGTGCGGTTCTCCGCTACGGGCGTCGGGGAACAGGTTGGAGTGTGGGCATCGAATTCGTTGGAGGCCGGCGGAGGACTCATTCTGGCGGTCGACGGCTACGCTCAGCAGTTCACCGATTGGCCCGACGCCGATAAGAGCGCGGCCAAAATCAGCAAAGCCGACCGCGCTGTCGCCATCGTAAAGCAGTGCCTCGAAGGCTAACCGATCATTATTGGGTCTGCAGGCACAACGGACGAGTCAACCTGTACGTCGGGTACAGGCAGGCGTCTGTGGACGCACGTCCGCCGCGGTCGAGACTGCACGCTCCCGCGTGGGCCAGTTAACCCATGCCACGACTGGTCGCGAGCGGGCACCTTCGGGCACGAGGCACCTGCTCTGGCCACGCGATCCAGACAAGACGGCCGCTCTATTGCCGATCTTCCTAACTGAAGGTGGTGTCACGGCGGTGCCACTTATGTAAGGGCGGCGTCGAGGTACCCATCGGCAGCTACGCCAGATCATCGAGATAAGCCGCGATTTCCGGATCCTCCTGCGGCGCGACCTCACGCACGTAGGTCGCCGCGCCCGGCGTCGACTCGGTGTACCCCAGCGCCCACAGCACGATCATCGCCTTGTCGACCACCTGATGGCTGGTGCCGTAGTTCCGCTGCAGCGTGGCCCGGCTGGGCAGGCTGGAATCCACCGGGAACTCGCCGTCGCGGATCCGACGGCGCAGCTCGGCGGCGATCTGCCGGTACAGCGGCGCGGGCATGAGTTGACCTTCTCCGGGTAGCTCGGCCATTCGACCACACCGTCTCTTCTCGATCAAGAATGTGTCTAGACCTGTGCTTGCCTATGCGCACAGGTGCGCATAGATTCCAGAGGGATGGCCCTCCGGGTAGCAAACGGACCGGCCAGCCGACCCCGGCCGGGGCGGTTGCGACGTTGCCGCCGATCCGCCCGGGAGGACCTGCGAGTGTCCTCCGCCCCGACCGGGCCGCCCCAATAGACCCCCACCCCAGAAGGGACAGGCCGTGACCATTAAACGCGTCCTCGTCGGCCTCGCCGCAGCGGCCGCTGCCGCGGCGGCGCTCGCCCTCGGCCCGTCGGTGTACTACGACATGCGGGCACCGGCGCAGACCATCTCCTACGCGGAGGCCTTCAGCCATCCGTACGCCGCGCCCACCGACGAGCCCGACACCTACTTCGACATGTGAGCCGGGTGCCCGAATGTCATCCGACGCGGAACTGCTCAACGAAAGCCTCACACTCGTCGCCGACCGCGGCGCCGAGCTGATCAGCCGGTTCTACGACCGGCTGTTCGAAGTCGCCCCCGGTGTGCGACACCTGTTCCCCGCCGACATGACCGCCCAGCGGGACAAGCTCCTCGCCGCGATCATCGCCCTCGTCGGCAACTACCACCAGCGCGACGAGCTCGTCCCCGGCCTGCAGGACCTCGGCCGCCGGCACGTCCGCTACGGCGCCCAGCCCGAGCACTACCCGGTCGTCGGCGAGGTGCTGCTGGCCACCCTCCGCGACACGGCCGGCGAGGCGTGGACCGACGAGTACGAGCAGGCGTGGACCCGCGCCTACACCTTCGCCGCCGAGGTCATGCAACAGGCCGCCGCCGAAGCCCCGGCCGTCCAAACCACCCCGTAGATCCCCCCGACGGCGCGCGCCCCAGAGGTTCTCTGGGGCGCGCCTCGCTGAGTGCGCCAGTGGGGCAGTTGCTGAAGGGTGTCAGCCAGCGCGGTCGGCGGCGGGCACCAGGCTGACCCGCGCGGACCTGGGCAGGTCGCCCAGCACGTTGGCGACCGAAACGACAGGCTGCTTCGCCTCTGGGTAGCTCTAGTCCGTCACGATCCCGCGCTGGTGCGGCGGCTACGCCCGCAGCCGGGCGGCCGGCGGTTTCTCGGCCCGTCAGCCTGAGCCTGCTCGGTCGCCATCGGATCGGAGGGCAGCCCGCCGGTGGGTTCCCGGTAGCTTGGCGGCCGTGGTGGCGCAGGCGGGGCGGCGCGGGCTGTGGCGCTTGGTTCGTACTCGGCGATCACCTCAGCCCAGGTGCCGGGCGCCCGCCGCGGCGCGGCCATCCGCTCGGCCACCAACTGCCGGGCGCGGTCCTCGGCGCCGAGGCCGATGAACAGCCAGCCGGCGCGCTCCTCGGTGTCATCAGCCCACCAGCGGCCGTCCGGGTGCCAGCCGAGGCTGACGTGCACCTGCGCCCACGGGGCGCCCGTGTGCCCCCAGCGGGCAACGGTACGCCGGTGGTCCACGCCGATCAGGCTGCGCCGGTCCTCGATGACCTGCCCGGCGGGGACCCAGACGAGGGTGGCGCCGGTGCGGCGTCCATGGCGCCACAGCTCGCGGGCGTCGCGGTCGATGGCCCATTCCGCGACAGCGGGCGGCCAGCAGTCCACCACGACGGCGCTCGCGACGTGGAGGCCGGCGGTGGTGTCGTGGGTGGCCCAGTGCAGATAGCCGTCGGCCGGCCCGGTCGGCACTCCAGCGACGTTACCCGCGCCCACCGACAAGGCCCGTCTTCGATGATCGCGCACCTAGAGGCCCGATACTCGCGGAGCGTTGCACGCTCGACCATCCCTGCGCGCTGCGGAGGCGGCGGCTTTCGTTCGACGGCGTGCCGAGGCCGTAGGCTGACGAGCTGGCAGGGAGTACCTAGTCTGTACTCCCTGCCCTGCCCGCTCGTTCGGCTACGCCGCTGCGGCCAGGTTCCGGTCCATGACCGTGCCCAGCAGCGTCAGCGTTGCGCGGTCCAGCGACTCGATTTCGCCGGTGACGGCGCGGATCATGTTGCGCTCCACCCGGTTGGCGCCGCGTACCGTGCCCAGGTGGTGGACGTAGGTGTTGACCGCCTGCACGACGCCGTAGGCGGTGCCCGCCCATGGCTGCACCCGGTGGTCCCGGGTCCATAACCGGGTCAGGTCGTTCCGTTTCTTCTCGGCCATGCTCACCGACCGCGGCGAGGCGTTCGCCTTGATCGGCGCGTGCGCCTCAACAAACTGACGCCACTGCCGGTCGGTCACCTCGACGCGGAGCAGCTGCTCCACCTCGGCGGCGAACGCGTCGGCCATCTCGTTGATGACGGCTAGCGCGTGCCGGGCCTCGCTGATCCGCACCTCGCTGTTGCGGGTGTGCCTGATCCGGTAGGACTCGCCACGCTCGGACAAGGCCAGCGCGCGGGTGTTGTCGCACACCACCTTCGTGAAGCCCCGCTTGTAGGTGGTCGCGATCGACCCGTCGAAACTGGTTGTCGCCATCAGCCACGGGCGGAACACCACCCCGCCGGCCGCGTGCCGGTTCTCCGGCATCTCGACCTGCACGTAGCCGATCGTGCACCGGCGCAGCCGGCCCGCCCCAGCGATCACCAGACCCTCGCCGAGGATCTGTTCCGTGTTGCGGATCAGCACCTGGTGGTACTGGTGACCGGCGTAGCCCTCCGAGTGGATCTCGGCGATCTCCGTCGTGCCGTCGCGTACCCAAGCGCGGCGGTCCACGTCCTCGACGAGACCAAGCTCGCCCATGTCCACATACACCCGACGCGGGGAGAACCGCACGTCGAGCAGCTCCCGGACGCGGTCCATCGGGACCTCGGCCGGGAAGTGGTTGGGCCGACCCTGCGCGTCGACGCCGGACTTGCGGTGCCAGGCGGATCCGAACCGGTCGGTCATCCCGACCAGGATGTTGTTGTCCAGCCAGGCCTGCGTTTCCCTCGACATCACTGCCTCCGTTGGTTTGGGGGTTGGTTGGTCGTTCTCCTTGCCCTTGCACCCGGCTCCGGCTTCGCTCTCACCCATCGGTGGTCATCGCGCCCTATGGTTTCGCCTGTGGGGGCCCCGCTGTGCTTTTTTGTGTACCACAATAATACCCATCGACCGAGGCGCTGGGCAAGTATTTCTGTCCCACAAAGACGGTAGTTTCTGTGGTACAGTCCGTGCCGTGACACAGACACCGGTGCCGCGAGGCCGAGGCCGCCCGCCCAAGCCGGAGGGCCAGACACCCAAACGGGACATCCGCGTCGGGCCGGTGTGGGACGAAGCGCGGGCCGCGGCCGAGGCCGATGGCGAACGCTTCGCCGAGTTCGTCGAGCGCGCGCTACGGCGCGAGCTTCAGCGACGAGACCGGGCCCGCCGACGCCGACCAGCAGCCGCTCGCGGCTGACCGAGGATCGGCGCGCGGCGGCGTCGACCCGGCTCCGGGCCATGTGCACAGGTAAGAGCCGCTGCGGGCCGGCGAGCAGGTCCCGGTTGCTACTGGGGTTGTGCGGCCCGGGTCGCGACGGCGGTGGCGTGGCCCCCGCCGTGGTGCAGTGACGTACATCGCCGCACCACGGGGCGCGATGGGTCGGAGAAGCCCGTAGCTCCCGTAGCGGGTAAGTTGCTCGCGCAGGTCGGGCGTACACCGCCGCGATCCCGAGTGCCTGATGCTTGTTAGCTCGGGAGCATCTGCAGGAACGCCGCCGGGTGTACCACGGGGATGCCGTACTTGGCTGCCTTCCGGGCTTTGCCTGACATCGAGTCGGGATCGGCGGCGACGAGCAGCCGGGTGTGCCGTGTCACGTCCTGGCCGACGTGGAGTCCCGCATTGGCGGCGCGCGCCTCCCATACGTCGCGGGGCTGATCCATCTCGCCGGTGAAGACCACCGTGTCTCCCGGCTGCAGCCGCAGCCGGGCACTCCCCGAGATGTGGGCATTGCCGGCGAGCGCGAGGGCGTGGTGTGCCACCCGCAGCGTCAAGCCGACGTGGCCGCTGTCGAGGCCGAGGAGTTCGGCCACCGTCGCCAGGTGCTGCTGCTCGTCGCTGGTGACGGTGCCATCGGCGGCGGCGACGACGGCAAGCGCCTGCAGGTACTGCTCATGGAGCGCGGTCACATCCGCCCGGCCCAGACCAAGCGTGTCAGCGACGCCAACAAGAGCGTCGGCCTCCGTTGCGGAGATGTGGCGGTCCAGCAACGCGCGATCGAGTATCTCCAGGTACGCGTCGGCGTCCGGCCGGTACGTTCGGGGAAGCCGGTCGACGAGGCGGGCCAGGAAATGCTCCTCGACCAGTCCCTCCACCTGCCGGCGAACGAGGGCCACATCCGCAGTCGGCAGCACCGGCCAACCATCCTTGCTGCCGGATCCCAGTCGGCTAAGCCACGGAGGCGGTCGGCCGGCCACCGACAAGAAATACGCCAGCAGGTCGGCAGCGGCCCGGGCGTCGTGCAGGGCAGAATGCGCCTGGGTCAGCGGGATCCCAGCGCAGCTGCAACAGTCCGCAAGCCCGCGCCCGGCGACGGGTAGGAACTGGCCGGCCAGGCGCATCGTGCACAGCCCGGTCTCGTAGCGCAATGGCGCCGCGATGCCAAGTCGCTCGTACTCGGCGGTCAGGAACTGCAGGTCGAACGCCCAGTTGTGAGCAACCGGCATGCGCCCTCGCAGCAGCCCGGCGACGACACCCGCCAGCTGCTCAAACCGGGGTGCTCGCCGGGCCTCCGCGGCGGTGATCCCATGGATCTGCTGCGGCCCGAGGTCCCGCTGCGGGTTTACCAGCGTGCACCACTCCGCCTGCGCGTCGCCCGCGGCGTCCACCTGCACGATCGCGATCTCCACGATCCGGTCGTGCCAACTGGGGCGAAGCCCGGTGGTCTCAACATCGATGACGGCGTACACCGCTTCCCTTTCACCACAACGCCCGCACAAGCCAGGCCGACGGTAGGACCTGAGGTCTAAGCGAGCCCGGCCGGACCGGACAGTAATGTTTCGATGACCGGGAGTGGTAGAGCCCGCCGGGCAGGCTTCTCCGCCCGGTCGGCGGAGCAGTCAGCGTCTGCCGACCCGCTCAACACTTGCCCCCACGCGACCGATCACGCGGCCGGGCAGGGTCGTCATGGGCGAGATGCCGTGCACGAGGGAGTCGATCCGTCGCGTACCGACGGCCCCGTCGCCACGCGACGGATCGCCCGGGCGGGCCGCCGCAGTAGATGACGGGCTCCCAGGCGTTGAGCGGCCACCGGCTCGCAGCGGGGCCTTCCCCGCGGTGCCAGGTCGCGATCCGCACGCCGGCCGGGCACAGCGCGAGCGGCGGTGTACGTCGCCGGGCCTAGTACGGCAGCCCGGGATCGTTATGTAGACGATTGCCGATAGGAGCCCCCGAGGCCGAACCCTCGGCCGCCGAGCCGGCGCCCGCCACGGCCACGACCAATCTCCTATGATCATGCGCCAAAGCTGGCGGTGTACGCCGCGTACTACCCATGATCAAGCTATGGCGACAAGGGTGCGATTCGATCGGCTGGAGACCGAGCGGCTCATCATGCGACGCTGGCAGGAGTCCGACCGGGCACCGTTCGCCGAGCTGAACGCCGACCCCGAGACCATGCGGTTCTTCCCGAACACGCTGGACCGCGCGGCCAGCAACGCACTGATCGAGATGATCGAGACGCGTTTCGACCGGCAAGGGTTCGGATTCTGGGCCCTGGAAGTGGCCGCGACCGGCACGTTCATCGGGTTCACCGGCCTCAACCCGCTGCCGGATGGCGTGCCTGGCGCCGGCGGCATGGAGGTCGGCTGGCGGCTGGCCAGGCACGCCTGGCATCACGGATACGCCACCGAGGCGGCCCGGGCCGCACTCGGCGTCGCGTTCGACCACATGGGCCTGCCCGAGATCTGGTCCATGACCGCGGTCCTCAACGAACCGTCCCGGGCCGTCATGCGCCGGCTGGGGCTGACGGAGACGGCCCGGTTCGACCACTGGCCTGGTTGAGGCTGCTCGGCGTGTCCGCGGGCGTGGAGGCGGCCGCCAGTTGATCATGCATTGCTTGTGAGGACAAATGAAGATCGCGCGGCGGCCGCTGGGCACAGCGTAGCCGTCAAGGAGTGGCTGGCCGAGTTCGACACCGGGTTCGCGGCCGTGGCGGGCCGGTTCGGCCGGGTGGAACCGCGCCGGCAGGCGCGGGCGTTCCTGCTCGGGCTGTTGTCTGATGTGGACAGCCGGTCGTGTTGGCAGTTGGCGGAACAGGCCGGTGACACCTCGCCGCACGCGATGCAGCGGCTGTTGGGCGAGGCGGTGTGGGACGCCGACGCCGTACGCGACGACCTGCGCGGGTATGTGGTTGACGCGCTCGGCGATCCGGGCGGGGTGCTGATCCTCGACGACACCGGTGATCTCAAGAAGGGATGCCACACTGTGGCGACCCAGCGCCAGTACACCGGCACGGCGGGTCGCATCGAGAACGCGCAGGTGGCGGTCTACCTGGCCTACGCCACACCACGCGGGTCGACGCTGATCGACCGGGAGGTCTACCTGCCCAAGGCATGGACCGACGACCCGGCTCGGTGCGCCGCGGCCGGGGTGCCCGACGACGTGCGCTTCGCCACGAAGGTCACCCTGGGCCGGCGGATGCTCGCCCGCGCCCTGGACGCCGGGGTGCCGGCGGCCTGGGCCACCGCGGACGAGTTCTACGGCGGTGACCGGCACCTGCGCCGGGACCTGCAAGCCCGCGGGATCGGCTATGTGCTTGCCGTGGCGAAAAGTCACCGGGTCACCGCTCGTGCCGTGGACGGGCCGGTGCGCGCCGACCGGCTCGCCGCCGGACTGTCCGCTCGGGCGTGGAACCGGATCTCCGCTGGCGCCGGATCCAAGGGCGAACGAGACTACGACTGGGCCTGGATCGCGATCACCGCACCGCACGACGAGACGGGCGGCTGCCACAGCCTGCTCATCCGCCGCCGCATCAGCGACGGCGAACTGGCCTTCTACCGCTGCTGGACACCCCACCCGGCGCCACTGCGTGCCCTGGTCCGGGTGGCCGGCACCCGCTGGAACGTGGAGACCTGCTTCCAAACCGGCAAGACCATCGGCCTGGACGAGCCGCAGGTGCGCCGCTGGCACTCCTGGTACCGGCACACCACCCTGGTCATGCTCGCCCACGCCATCCTCACCGTGATCACCGCCCGCGAACGCGACGATCACGCCGCCAACCCCGACCCGACGCTGATCCCGTTGACGTTCAACGAAATCCGGCGCCTCTTCGCCCGGCTGATCATCAACGCCATCCACACCATCGACCACCGGCTGCACTGGTCAACCTGGCGCCGCCGACACCAAGCCCGCGCCAAGACCAGCCACTACCGCCGACGCAACCAGCCCGTCTATCAACCAGCATCTACATAACGAACCCGGGCTGCCGTACTAGGCCGTTACAGATGAGGAAAGCCCGTAGTTCCCGTAGCGGTTGGGCTGTTCGCGCAGGTCGGGTGGTGTGTGTGCCGCTACGGGTGGTTGGATTTCTCCCGTCGCGGACCCGTTGCGGCGGGGTGAAAACCCGTAGCGGCGGTGCGGGTCCGCTACGGGAAACCCGTGGCGCGCGACGGGTGCGCTACGGGTTTCCGGGCGGAACCCGTAGCGGGCCGGTACGGCGGCTGGGCTGCGGAAACGGCCCGTGATTGTGGCGCCGCTGCGGGAGCTACGGGTTTCCCGCAGCAGTGAGCCTGTAGCGATGGCGGACATATGTTGCTCATGCGGTGCCGCCCGGCGAGGTGGCGGTGAACAGGTCGGCCCGGATGTGGAGGACTCTGCGGTCCTTGCCGCGGACCTTCCGGATGACCTGGATGTTGCTTTTGCGGGGGTCGCTCTTGTGGATGTCGGTTGACGCGAGGTAGCCGGCCTCGTGCAGGCGCTTGTGCATGGTGACCTTCGAGGTGGCCAGCGGGGCCCCGGCGCGGTGGGCGTGGTCGCGGGCGACCTCGTAGGCGGCGCCGGCGTCGAGATAGACCTCGCCGTGCTGGGACAGCCAGCCGATGCAGGTGCCCATCGGCCGTTCGTCGATGCCCTGGCCGCGTTGCTCGGGGCGCCAGCCCCAGTTGACCGCGTCGGGTGGGGCCAGGCCGGTGTCCTGGGCGGCGAGGTGGGCGTGGCCGCCGGTCAGCGCGGCGGCCAGGGCACGGACGTACAGCACTTGTGCCGAGGAGTCTTGGGCGTGGGTGGACTGCTGGTCGGCGATCGTCTTCATGGCGGCGAACACCTCGCGGATGAGCTGCTGCGCGTCGTCGGTGGTGACCGCGTCGATGGTGGTGGCATAGCGCAGCCAGGTGGTCCAGCCGGTGAGCAGGCTGGCGGCGGCCTCAGGCACGCGCAGGTGCCGACCCGCGGTGGTCAGCTGCTGGCGCAGGTCGACCATCAGCCGCCGCAGGGTGGTCCGGTAGTCGGGTTGCGTGTCGAGCTGGCCGGCCAGCCAGCGGACGTAGCCGGCCGTGGCCAGGGCGTACACGCCGTCGGCGGCGAGCTTCTGCGCCTGGGTGAGCTTGTCCCGGTCGATGTCGTCTCGCGTCACCTCGGTGACGGTCAGCCGGGCGCGCAGCGACTGACCGGGTGGGACGTCCTCGCCGCTGGACAGGATCTGGGCGCGGGGTGGCCGGTCCGGGCGGCGCGTGGTGTCGGGGCGCAACCGCCCGCGGTCGGAGCTGTTGGCCGCGCCGCGCAGCACCCGGTCGGCGGCGGCGGCCAGGCGGCGGGGGTCGTCGGCGGCTTGGGGGGCGTAGTCGTCGATGACGAACAGCACGTTGGCCAGGGCGTGCGCGGTGAGCTCCAGGGCGTTGGCGGTGGACTTCCACTCCGCCGGCAGGCCTTTGGCGTCGAGGTCGGGGCCGTAGTGCTGGCACATCAGCGCGGACAGGGCGGTCTTGAGGCTGCCGGACTGGCCCACGACGAACACGCTGGTGTCGGGCAGCATGGGCAGCGCCGCCCGGTAGGTCGCGCCGAGCAGGGGTGCCATCACGGTCAGCGGGGCCAGGCGGCGCAGGTCCAGCGACGCGCGGACGGCGGCGCGTAGCTCGTCGACGCTTGTGGCGGCCGGGTCCGGCAGCCGGTAGTTGTTCAGCCGCACCGTGCCCAGGTCGACGTGGCAGCCCGGGTCGAGCCCATCGGCGCCCAGCGCCCCAGAGGTGGTCAGGAACCGCCAGCGCTCGTCGATGCGTCGCCAGCCGGTGTGGGCGTACTCCACGATGGTCTCCCAGTCGTCTTCGCCCAGGACCTGGGCGGCGGTCAGGACGTGTGCTTCGTCGCGGGTGGCGGGCAGGATGACCGCGGCGGCGCCGACCGCGCGGGCGGCCCACTCGCGGGCCCGGTGCAGCCGGTCGCTGGCCACGTCGACCTCGCCGGTGCGGCCGCCCGGCAGGGTTACCCGGATCCGCGCGATGGTGACCTTTTCGGCGCCGTCGTCGCGGGTGATGTCGGCGATCACCCGGGGGATGAACCGGGCCAGCAGGACCGGGCCGAAGTCGTCGGCCAGGTACAGGCAGCCGTCGCGGGTGTCGGCGATGTAGCGGCTCTCCGGTGTCCAGGGCGTGGTCCGCTGCCGCTGCCGGTGCTGCTCCCGGTGGCGATGCTTGGCCTCGGACAGCGCCGATGCCCAGTCGCGGGCGCCGATGTGCCCGGCGGTGACGATGGCGTTGCGGTACCGCTGACGATCGAGGTCGTTCTGGCCGGCGAGCCACCAGACCAGACTGTGGATGCGCGCCAACCGCTCATCGGCACTCAGGTCGGCGAGCTGCCTGACCAGCACCTCGGGGGTCGGCCATCCGGCATCCGAACCATCGGCGGTCTTCGCGTCGTCGTGGTCGTCGAGGTGCGGGTCGGGTACCGACCCCGGCGTGGGAACCTCGGGCCAGCTGCTCACGCGGCTCGCCCTCGCTCGGCCGTGACCGCCTCGGCGCGTGCGGTATCACGGCTGCCGCCCGAACCGGGTGCGAGGTCGTCGAGGATGCGGATCCAGACCCGATCCGACACGCACGCGCGCAGCTGCGCCCAGGTGGTGATCGGCGTCGCGCGGCGACCGGCCTCGACCGCGGCCTCATCGTGGCGGACCCACCGCTGGGCGCACGCCGCGAGCCACGCCTCGACCCCCTCGACTGGGATCATGGTGGCGGCCCGGTCGGCGATGACCTGCTCTGGGTCGGGGCGCTGCTGGGGCCGCCAGCTGGTGTCCAGCGCGTCGGCACGTTCCGCGAGCTCAACCAGCGCCGCCGCGTACCCGTCGTGCCACGCGGCGAGCACCTCGTACTCGACCAACTCGTCGACGGCGTCTGGTAGCTCGCTCACGCGGCCCACCGCCCGACGTAGGGCCGCTCCCGGACGAGCGCGGCGAGCTGGTCCAGGGGCCGGATGCGGCCGAGGATGCGCCGCCGGTCGCCCGGGGCCAGCCCGTACAGCGGCGTGAGGCGGCTGTTTGCCGGCTGGTGCACGGCGCCGTGCCGGCGGCGGCGATCACGCCGCTGGGTGTGTACCGTCGTTACCACGTGGATGCTCCTTCGCAGGGGCGTTGGTGGCGGCGGCCGGGGCGGGCACCCCGGCCTCGCTATTTCGTGGGGTCCTTGCGCGTTACTGGGGCCCTTTCGGGTGTCGAAACTGCGGCGGCGGTCCTGCCGGCGGTGGTGGCGCTCTGGTGTCGGGTGTGGACGGTCGCGGGTCGTTTCTGGTCCTGGCGGCTGCGGTCAGTTGGGCGAGGTCGGGCCAGCGGCGTCGGGCGCCTTGGCGGGTGATGCCGGCGGCTTGGCCGATCTCGGCGTAGTCGGCGCCGAGCTCGGCGGCGCGGCGGGCGGCGTCGGCGGCGATGCGCGCTACTTCCTTGGCGACCAGCTCGGCGACGGCGACGTGGGCGAGGGCGGCGTTCCGGCCGGGCCCGCGGCTCACGCTGGCCGGGTCGCGGCGCTGGCGGCGACGGCCCCGAGGTCCGTCATACGGATCGACGCCAACCGAGTCGGCCGCGGTGTGCCAGATCGCCCACCCCACCTCTTCCAGTAGGGCGGCGCGTTCCTCGTCGGTCAGCACGCGGATCCTCCAGCCTTGACAACGCCCGTTGTCGCCACGGCCCGGGCCTGATCCGACGCGTCGTGTTCCACCACGGCGGGACGCGACGGATCCTGGCCGGTGCGGGTCGCCGCGGGCAGGTCCGCCGGTCCGGGCAGGGGCAACTCGTCGAACAGGTCGCCTTGTCCGTGGGCGTAGCGCGGGCGTGCCGGGATCGGGGCGGGGAAGTCTTCGGGGCGTAGTTGCAGGGCGACCAGGCCGGCCGCGGTGTGGCCGACGGGGGTGAAGCCGGCGCGGCGGAAGCAGCGGCCGGGGTCGCGCTTGCGGCGGATCCGGGTGGGGTCGACGAAGGTGACCATGCCCAGGTCGGGCAGGTCCGGCCAGTAGGTGCGGGTCGCGGCGCAGGCGGCCACGATGAGGTCGGATGCCCGGTGCGGGCAATGGGGTTCGCGGCGGAACAGGCAGCAGAGCATCGCCCCGGCCCAGGCGTGCCGGACATACTGCGGGTGCGGCCAGGAGGTCACCCATAGGGCGTCGGCATCGTCGGTGAGCAGGACGACGCATCGGCCGGGCGGGACGAACTGCGGCGAGCCGTGCGTTTGGCGGTTGTAGTGCCGGTTCGCCAGGGGCAGGGCGCGCGGGTCGGCGCGGTGCGACCACCGCCACGGTTGCAGCCGGTTGGTCATGCGCTGCCTCCGACGTCGAACAGGTCGGCCTGTGTCTGGAGTGAACGGTTGGACCAGAGCACCTCGGTGCGGTTGGCCCAGGTGCCGCCCTGGCCGGTGCTGGCCGGCATGGCGATGCGGCGCCAGTCGGGGTACAGCTGCCGGTCGTAGAGGTCGCTGGGGTAGCCGGAGAGCACGACCGCGGCGCCGGCGGTGTGCAGCGCCTGGGCGAGCTGGCGGTGTTGCGCCTCGGTACGCATCTCGTGTGGGTAGCCGTCCCAGGACCGGCCGCGGGTGGCGCCGAGGTAGGGCGGGTCGACGTAGAGCAGCACGCCGGGGTGCGCGCCGTACGTGCCGATCAGGTCGAGGGCCGGCATCGATTCCAACGACACGCGGTGCAAACGTTCGGCCGCCGCGGCGATCCGGGCGACGTAGCCGTCGAGGTAGCCGGGCAACGAGGTTGACGAGACGTGCGGGGCGACATAGCGCCGCCAGCCGGTGCGGCGGCGGGTGCCGGCCCGGCCCTGGGTCAGCTGCACCCACACGCGACGGGCCACCTCGAGGTCGTCCAGGCCGCCGGTGAGCTCGTACGCGGCCTGTTGCTCGGCGCGCGAGTGCGGCGTCAGCGCGCACACCCGCTCCAGGTCGGTGGGCCGGTCGCGCAGCACCCGCCAGAAGGTCATCAGCTCGCCGTCGAGGTCGTTGACGGTCTCGTGCTGCGAGGGCGGCTTGGCCAGCAGCACCGCGAGGCTGCCGCAGAACGGCTCCACGTAGTGGCGGTGCTCGGGCAGCAGCGCAGCGATCCGCGGCGCGAGGGTGATCTTCCCACCGAAGTACGGCATCGGGGGTCGCAGCGCGCCGGTCATCACGCGGCCCGCCCATCAACGGCCTCGGCGAACAGGTCCAGTTGTGGGTGGGCAGCGGCGGCCAGGACGTGGGCCCGCCAGGTGAGGGCGAACTGGGGGCAGTTGGCCTCGCTGCTCGCCGGTCCGTGCGTGCAGGGCTGTACGTGTCGGCCGCGCAGGCTCCAGGCGAGGGAGTCCGCCGACTGGAGGTAGGCGGCGTGTCTGGCGAGGCCGGCGGTCTTGATGCCGAAGCCGTGCAGCCGCAGCCCGGCGGCGGCGAGGTCGGCGACCAGGGCGGCGACCTGCCGGGTGGCTTGGCGGCGGCACACCGAGCCGAGCCCGACCAGCGGCTCGCGGTGCAGGTCGACGCCGGCCCGGTGGTAGGCGTCGACGATCCGCTTGTAGTCGTCGATCGACTGCCCTTGGAGCACGGGCACGATCGGCAGGTCGTCGGCGAGGTGGCGCAGCTCCAGGTAGTTGCGCACCGTCCGGCGCTGATGTTCGGCCAGTGACAGGCGTGTGCCGACGAACCGGGTCCGGCCCACTGTGCCGCCGCGGATCACGGCTTCTTCGGTCATCCAGTCCATCGGCGCGGCCTTATTGGGTGTGTCGCATCGTGTCCGTTGTCCGTTTGGGGGCACGCGTGATCACCTCCCGGGAGGGCGACGGGTGGTTGTAGGCAGGGTTGTGATGTTGGCGGCGGCGTTGAGCTTGGTCTCGAGGTCGAGGTTGTCCAGGGTGAGCTGGCGTATGGACTCGGCGTAGATGTTGACGAGTCTCCGCAGGTCTTCGTTTTCCCGGCGGAGCCGTTGGATGATCTGGTCGGGGGCGTTGCTCGCGCTGGCATTGAGGGTTTGGTTCGTGGTGGTGGACTGTTCGCGGGCTCGTTGCCGGAAGCCTTCGATCAGGTGCCGGTAGTTGCGGTCGAACGTGGCGTGCGGGATGTCCAGGGCTCGTTCGACGGCGGTCACGGTCACTTTGTGGCCGTGTTCTGCGGCTTCGGCGAGCACTCTGTTCATCACCGCGGTGACCTCGTCGTCGGTGGGGAGTTGCCGTCTCACTTGGCTTTCTCCTGGGTGTCGTGCTTGTCGAGGAAGGTGGTGACCTCGCGGAGTTGTGCCTCGATCCGGTGACGGATGTAGGGGGCGGTGCGGCCGCCGACGTTCAGCGCTCGTTGCAGGCGCTGCTGGTGGTGGCGCAGCGCGGTGACGTTGTCGCTGTTCAGCGCGACGTTGCGGCAGGCCAAGGGTTGGCAGTCGGGCAGGGACGGCCCGTCGGTGCCGTCGGCGCGGCGGCAGAGCGCTCGGTCGGGGTTATGGACGCAGGTGACGTACTCGCCGGGGTAGATGTGTGGGTCGTGGCGATCCATGACTCGCTTGAGCCGTCTGGGGTCGGTGATGACCTTGCCCTCGAAGGTCACGTGGCGCTCGAACTCGGCCAGCCGCGTCTCGGCCTCGGCCGCTGCGGGGCCGGTCAGCGGGTGGTAGTCATGGCTGACGACTAGGTCGCAGAGGTGCTCGCCGCGAGCAATGGCTTCCTCGGCTTGGACTTCGGCGCGGAATCCCGACGCCGATGTGCCCGCGTATCCTTCGAACATTTGGACGCGGTGGTGCCGGTAGGCAATGGACCCGGCGATCACGCCGCCGGGCTGGCGGGCGATGAACCAGGCGAGCGTGCGGCGGAATTGGCTGGTGGACAGCTTCCACCGCTGCCCGTTGACGAGTGGGATGCCGCCGTCGCGCTGGTGGCGTCGGCAGAAGTCGTTGACCCAGTCGGTGAACGCGGCGAGGTCGTTGTTGGTCTGTTGGGTGCTTTTGGCGCCGTTGGCGGTGGTGCGCAGGTAGTAGCGCGATCCGGGAAGGACAGCGAACAGGTAGTCCTGCTGGCGGGGCTGCAGCTGCTCCAGCACGCTGACGGCGCGTTCGACGGGCTCGCCGACGATCCAGGTTGCGGGAACACCGACGGGGTCGTCTTCTCCTTTGAAGGCCAGGCTGGTGACTTTCCGGCGGTAGATCCGGCCGTCCTCGTCCCGGCTGACTGACAGGCAGCCTCGCCGCAGGTGCTTGACCTCGGAGTCCCGCATCCCCGACAGGTAGGCGATGGTCACCCAGGCGGCGGTCTGCAGCATCCGCTCCAACTGCTCGATCGCCGCGTAGGGGATCTGCTCGATCCAGGGCTGTCCGCCAAGCCGCCCGGTCACTCGGGTGCGCAGATAGGCGGTGTCGGCGACGCCGAGGTCGGCGACCGCCTCGGTGAGCAGCTCCTGGCAGCGTTTGCCGATGAGGGCACCGGGTGTGCAGCCGATCTCGCGGGCGAGGTGCGCGTGCGCCGGCCTGCCGTCCTTGCCGCCGGGCAGACAACGGTTCTCGGCTCGGTATTGGCGCAGCAGCGCGTCCAGTTTCGTGCCGATGTCGCTGCTGGGTGCCGCGTTGCGGCGCCGGCGGTTGAGTTGGGTGTTGGCCTGCAGGGGACGCCACTCCTCGACGGCGGCCAGGACGTCGTCGGCGAGTTCGTTGACCCAGATAAGCGCCCAGGTGAGCAGTGGGGAGATCACCTGCTCGGGGATGCGTGGGGTGGAGTTCTCGGGCTGATGGTTTTTGCTCGGGGCCTCCGCCCAGGACGACAGCGTGTTGGGGTCGAGGGTGAGAGCGTCGGCGGTGAGCTTGCTCGCGTAGCGCCAGAGCAGCCGGACCGCGTGCCGCCGTTGGGCGCAGTTGCCGATGGACCGCCGGCCGGCGAGCAGGTGGTCGTTGTAGGCGTCCAGGTCGGCCGCGGTGACGGCCGCCAGCGTCGGGACACCTCGCTGGTCGACCCAGCTCAGGAACTGGCCGAGCCCGACGAGGTAGCCGCGGATCGTGTCGACTCCGGACTCCCGCTCGCCGGGCGGGAGGTCGCAGGCGAGCAACGCGTAGCACAGCTCCTTGGCGACCAGCCGGAACCGTTCGGGCAGGGCAGCGAAGTTCAGGATCACCGCGTGCTTGTGCTGTTGCAGCACCGCTGGGGTGAGGTGCCAGACGTCGTCGTGGAAGCGCGAGGTCGCCGCGCGGCGGGCACCACGGCGCAGTGGCCGCTTGGCGAGCACGAACGGGTTGTCGCCCCAAAACCGTGGGCGCGCGGCCGAAGCTGTGGTCACCGTTCCTCCCTCGGGCCATCCAGAAGATTCAGCAGGTCGGCCGGTGTGTCAGTCGGCTTGTCGCGCTTGGCCGCTTGCTGCTGGGCCGGGCTGAATCGCGGGAGGATCAGCCGGGTAATGATCAGCCAGGTGACGCCGTGGGCGCGGCACCAGTCCTGCACCGTCATGCGGTCGAGTTGGGCCTGCAGGTGGTCGAGCAGCGCGTAGAGCATCGGCAGATGCCGTTGGAGGACCAGGGCGTTGGGGCAACGCAGGCAGGTCAGGAACGAAGCGTCGCAACGGCCGTTGCCGAACGGGCTGTGGTCGATATCCAGACAGGAGGCGACCATCGTGTCCAGACTGCCGGCCAGCGCCTGCTCCAGCTTCGCCGTCGTAGTGCCGAGCTCGCGCGCGGCCCCGTCGGGATCGGTGGTGAACCGGTTGTGGATTTCCAGGCCGTGGACGCGGAGCTGGAAGGTGCGGGAGGACTCCTCGGCGTCGGCGAGGGCGGCGTCGATGATGTCCTCCGCCCATTCCCGGATGACCGGGTCGTTGCGCAAGTAGTGCAGATACGACACGTCCATGGTGTTCGTGGTGGCGGTGGATGGCAGGTGCCCGCCAACTGCCTTGGCCCGGCGGGCTTCGGCCGCGGTCTTGAGGCGGTCCAGCCGCAGCGTCAGCGGACGCGGCTGGCCGCCGTCCGGTGTGTCGGCGGTCAGCCCCTCCGAGGCCGCCCATCGGCTCAGGGACAGCACGCGGCTCAGGGAGTCCGCGAACGGCGCGGCATGCCCATTCGCGCCGCGGCCGGTCCAGACCGACCAGAGGCTGTCGGTGCCGCTGAACACCCTGCTGCGGCTGGTCAGCTCGTGGACCAGGAGGTAGAAGCCGCCGGGTGTGCGCAGTTGGCGACTGTCGGGGCCGATCTCCCAGTGCAGGGTGGCCCGGCTCAGTGCCTTGCCACGGCGGCGCTTGGTGATGCCGACGGCCACCGCTCGTCCTTCCAGCACGCGATGCTGGGCGGGTAGTTCCTTGACGGTCTCGGGGTTGCGCTCGGTCAAGGCCACGCCCAGCACCATCAGCGGGACCAGGTCTTCGGGTGTCAGGAACAGGTGCTGGGCCGCGTTGAACCGCTCGCTGGAGTCGACCAGGTTGCCGTGCGGCCAACCGGTGCCCTTGCGGAAGTGGTTCGGCACCACACCGGTGCGGGCCATCTCGACCAGCCAGCCGGCCGTGTCCCGCTCGTCGGTGGTCAGCGAGCCGGGGTCGGTTTCGGCGAGCGTGACCAGCCGTTCCCCGGCCCTGATGCGGTCGCGGATCTGCACGACACGTCGCCGCGCGGCCCGGACGATCTGGTCGTACTCCCGGTCGGAGTACCCGGGCAGACCGGCCTGCCTGCCGTGGTGGCCGACATGATGGCCGCGCTGGTGGACTAGCTCGCGGACGTCGGGGTGCAGCCGCTGCTGGTCGGCCCGCTGCAGCAGCAGGAACAGCTCGGTCATCTCGTTGACCACCGGCAACTCCTGGCTGGTGAGCAGCCGGTGCCGCCGCAGCCGTTCCAGATGGGAGCGCGTCAGCGTGGGCAGGTTCCGCGGTGGCCGTGGCAGATCTGCCAGGAATCGCAGCATGCGGCTGACCGCGCCCCAGGTGATGTTGGCGCTGGCCAGCGTCCGCCGTCCCCCAGTCGGCCCGATCCTCTCGGCGAACGCCGAGGCGAGGTCGGCGTGCATCCCCGGCAGCGGGAGCGTGGCGAAGGAGTAGATGCGGGTGCGCCCGTCCTCTCCGGCGAAACTGACCTGCACGCCGCCGTGCGCGTCGGTCGCCGGGTGGACCGGCGGATCAGGTGTGTAGAAGCCGTCCGGCTGGGGCGTCTGCCTGCCCCGCCCGGTCTTGGGTAGACCGCTGGCTGGCCTCATGCGACGTCCTCGCTGTCGCGTCCGGGCATGTCGTCATGCTGGGAGGGGTCGATGCCGGTGGGCTCCCACCAGTCCGGGACGAGCGCCATCCGGGTCTCCATCTCCAACTCCTGCAAGGTGTGCAGATAGATGGCGCTGGTCTCGATCGAGCGGTGACCGAGCCGACGGCTCACCCACAACAGCGGATCGCCGTAGACCCGCTGATAGGTCATCCGCCCCTTCGGGCTCAACTCCTGCAACTGCTCCAGATGCCCACGCCACAGCTGCTCCAGCTCGATGACCGCGAAGCTGTGGCGCAGCGCGTGCGGGTGGGCCGTCACAGCCAGCCCGTGGCGACGGCAGCGCCGGTTGGCGTCCTTGAAGATCTCCCGATAGCCCGCGACGGTCCCAGGCAGCCCCGACTCGTTCAGCCACAAGGCCGCTGGCTCCCACCCGCCAGCAGTGGTGACCAGCAGCCTGGCGCGTTCGGCGTGGTCGAGCTTGCTCACCGGCAGCCGCTGGCCGCCGATGCGCGCCACAGGCCTCGCGGCGTCCTCGATCAGGAGCGGGTCAGGGATCTGCTCGTAGAGGCCGCAAATGCGTGCGTGCTCGACGGCTTCGGCGCGTTCGATCTCCACGTAGTCCCAGATGTCCTTCAGCACGCCCGCTGGAATGTAGATGTTGCGAGCCGAACCGCCCTTGGCGATCGACGCAGGCAGCCACGTCCGGGCATTCAGCGCGCCGGTCACCAGCCTTGGCAACTCGTAAAGGGACAAGCCGACCTGCTCGCTGATCCGCAAACCGGTGCGAATCATCAGATCGGTGAACCCGGCGTTGCGGGAGGCGAACCGGCCACGGAACGCCGGATCCGGCAGCCCTGCGGGGGTGAAGCCTCGGATGCCGACGTCCCGCCATTGCCGGTACATGCCCGGCGTCAGCCACTCGACATGCCGGCGCGGGCCGGTGTGCGACGACTCCGCCGGTGTCGTCTCCGACATCGTCCGGCCGGGACGGCGGCGTGACGCCCGGCTCACCCGCTGCACGATCGGGCTGGCCTGCAGGTGTCCACAGCGGACGGCCCAGTTGAAGAACCCGTTGACCGTCGCGACCTCACGGTCCCAGGTCGTGTGCTCCACCCGCGGCCCCGCCGGATCCTTGCGCCGCCACCGCTCATAGGCGGCCCGATCCTCCGACGTCGCGTCCCGCCAGGACCTGCCGGCGCGGCTAGCCCACAGGAAGTCCAGGAAGTATCCCCGAGCACCTCCAGCAGAGGCTCACGAACCCGAGGCCGCGGCAGTCCTCGCCTAGTGAACACGACCCGCCACCTTTCGATCATCATGAATGATCAATCTACTGTGGACAGAGCCCGTTCCCGCATAAGCGGCCCATTGCAGGTGGCCAATCTCCTCGGTGCAGCGACGCACGAAGGCGATGTACTGGGCGGGGGTGATGGTCCACTTCCCGTAGCGCTGCAGCTCCGAGAACGCGCCCGAGTCCAGGGCCCACGGGCCGCGGGCGTGGGGCAGCGTCGTGCGATGTTGCAGCCGGGTGCGGGAGACGAACAGCGGGACGTCCACAAGGGACAGCCAGTGCGGCAGGTGGGTACCCAGCCAGAAGCGCATCACGGCGTGACCTCCTCGCCGGTGATGGCCTCGACGATCGCGGCGATGAGGTCCCGGGCGGCGGGTGGGGTGACGGCGTTGCCGAGCTGGCGGACGCGTTCGCGCTTGTTGCCCAGGACGATGTATGCCGGGGCGAAGGCCATGGCGGCTTGGATCTCGTGGGGTTCCAGCATCCGGAACGTGCAGTCGTCGACGGCGATGTCCGGGCCGACCAGCGCGTGCCGGTCGACCGTGGTGACGGTGCCGGCCGGCTCATCGACCCGACGCGCGGTGGCGCGCGAGCCGTAGTAGGGGACGAGCAGGTGGTCCCAGCGGATCAGGGACTGGTTACCGGTGGTGGTCAGGGTGCGTAACGGCTCGTCGACCGGCGTGGACATCTGCCCCTGGTCGCCGCGGGCGGTGTTGTTGCGCATGACCAGCGCGTGGTGGTTGCCGGCGGCCGCCACGGTGGGCGCGGGTGCGGCGTCGGCCGGGCGGGCGACGCCGTGGTTGCGCAGCGGCACCACGAGGGCGTCCTGCAGTCGCGCGGTCTGGGTGCGGGCCGGCTCGTCGACCGGCCGGGCGGCGATCCCGTCGCGCCCCTCCACGGGCACGACGAGCGCCTCGGTGTCGCGGGTGGTGCGGGTGCGGAACGGCTCGCTGACCGGGCGGGCCCGCTCGTTCCAGGTGCCGCCCGCGGGCACAAGGATGGGGTCGACGACGGCCATGCCGACGTTGCCGGCGACGACCGTCTTGAACGGCTCGGCCGCCGACGCGGCCACGCCATGGGTCCGCAACGGCACGACTAACGGGTCGACCAGGCCGTGATGACCCCCGCCCGCCGAGATCGTGTTGAGCGGTTCGTCAACGCCGTGTGTCATGGCGTTGGTGCGTAAGAGCGCGATGAACGGCGGGCAGGCGACTGCCTTCGAGGCGGTGGTGTGCATGGTCTTGAACGGCTCATCGACCGGCCACGCCCGCAGATAGCCGGGCCGCTCGAACGTGTTGCCCGCCGCCTCCAGGTGGATCGGGCGGGCGTAGCGGCGCAGCCCGGCCTCGATGCGGGCGATGGTCTTCGGCGCGAGCGGCCTGGCCCGGTCTCCGATGCGCTCCCCGGCCAGCGTCCAGTCGATGGCCACCGCCGCCGGCAGCACGCCCGGGTACACCTCGAGGTGGCATCGCGGCGTGGGGCAGCGGTACACGTACTGGTGGCGGTAGCGGCCCCGCGGCCGGTCGGGGCGCTTCCACGCCTGCACCGCGCGCACGGCCGTGTCGCACTGCGGGCACCAGGCCGCCGGCTGGGTCCATCGGTCCAGGTCTGGTCGGCGATGGCCGCGGCGCCACGCGACCACGTACAGCCTGTCCCTCGACTGGGGGGCGGGCGCGCCCGCACCCTGCGCGAACATCGAGTTGAGGTAGACCACCGCGTGGTCGTAGCCGAGGTTCTCCAGGCCGAGGATCCACGCGGGCCAGAGCACCCAGTCACGCACGTCGACGACGTTCTCCACGACGATGGCCCGGTACCGGTGCACCTCGGCGAAACGCAGAGCGTCGAACATGGTGGCCCGGGACCGCTCGGCGGCCTCGCTCGGCAGGATCTCGTCGAAGAGGCTGGGCTGCTGGTCGACGCGCCGCTGGCCGCGGGCCTGGCTGTGGTTGGTGCAGTTCGCGACGACGATGCCGTCGAGCACGTACGAGTGGTCTTCCTCGACCTCGATGTTGTAGACGGTGACATTCGTCCGCCCTGGGCCGACGCGGCGGACCCGGGACCAGGCCATGCCGTCGTTGACGAACGCCTCCGGCGAACGCGCGGCGGCCAACGACGGCTCCCAGTGCAGGATCCACTGGACGCGGGCGACGCCTGCGCGGCCCTCGATCTGGTAGGTCGTGCGGTTGTCGTGGGCCATCGCGACCCGGTGGCCCAGGGACTCGGCAAGCATTCGCATGCTGACGGCCAGCGCCCGCGAGACCGTGCTGACGCGCACGCGGCGCTGAGTCACGCCGCCGTCGTGGGCTGAGAGGTAGCCATCGACCAGCGCCCGACGAAGGAAATGCGGCAGCGACAGCGACCAGATGGGCAGCGCCTTGACGGCGGCGCCGTGCCCGAAGTGCTCCAGCAGCCAGTCTCGCGCTTTGCGATCGCCGAGCGTGAACGCCTCCGCGGTGCGCATCCGGCGGCGGGCCCATGTCGCGCCGGTGTATTTCAGCCGGTCGGCCAGCTCGTCGGCTTCCGCGAACGAGCAGGTGATGACGACCTCGTGGTTGCGGCCGAACGTCAGCGACCCGTCGCCCACCCACCGGCCGACGAGCCACCACGCGGCCGACAGGTCGAGGCCGAAGCCCGCCGGCGGCGTGTGGGTGGGCTGCTCTTCGAAGCTGGTCGGCGTGGCCCAGCACGCCTGCGCCCGCGGGGCCTCGACGATGGCAAGCCAGCCGGCGTCGTCGTACTGCCGACGGTATTGGCGGATCTCGTTGTCTCGGGTCTGCTGCGAGCGGCGGAGCCAGAACTGGTGATTCGAGGTCACCTCAATTCCGGTGTGGCCCTGGCCCTTGACGACAACGGTGTCGGCGGTACGGCTTTGGACACGAACGACTCGCCGCCAGCGGAGCTTGTGCGTGAGCACCATGTCGCCGACCTGCACGGCCTCGATTGGGACCTGGCCGCGCGCCGCTGTGACGAGGTGGCCGGCGGTGAAGCACTCTGGGCTGGCCCACAGGATGTCGGTGCGGGGGTAGCGGCGGGGGTCGGCCTGGCTGATGTCGGCGACGTCGTGGTCGGCGTGCGGCAGGTTGCGGTTGTGGGTCTCCACAGCCAGGCGCCAGTGGTTGGCGGCCATCCGCACCCGCACGCCAGGAACCAGTTCGGCGCCGCTGGACGAGCCGCCCGCCCCGCAGAACAGGTCTGTGATAGTCAACGTCATGCCGCCGCTCCGTCCTGGGGTTGGCCGGCCTGTTGAGCGGTTGCCTGCGTCATGAGTTGCCTGGCGCGGTGTCCGGAGCAGCCCAGCAGCCGGGCCAGGGCGGCCGGGCCCTCGCCGCGGCGCAGCACCCCGGCGGCCACGGCGACCCGTTCCGCGGTGCTCACCTGCACCGGGTGGCCGTGCAGCGCCCGCGCCACGGCGACCTCGTCGACCAGGTCGGTGTCTGGCGCGCCGAGGTTGGGCCGGGCGTGCGGGTCGTCGATGTCGTCGTCCCAGGCGATCGGGGGCGGCCAACCGGCCCGTTGCGCGCGCCGCGCGGCCAACCGGGACGGCCCGGGGATCGCCGACAGGTGCGTGTAGAGGGCGGCCACCTTGGCGGCGGTGTCGCGGGTGACGTAGCGGTTGGCGACCCACTTACCGGGGGCGCAGGGGTGCACACCGAGCCGGGCGGCGACCTCGGCGCGGGCCCAGCCGATGCGGCCCAGCGCCTGGATCCGGCGGCGGGTGCCGGCGGCGTCGACCAGCGGCCGGTCGGCCGGGCGTAGCCGCACCGCGAGGATCGCCTCGGCCACGGCCGGCGTGGCGCGGCGGGTGGCCCTGTCGTAGACCAGCCGGGTCAGGAAGCCGTAGCACAGCTCGGCGTCGGCGGCGATGTCGAGGATGCGCATCCCGCCGTCCATCAGGTGACGGATGTGGGCGCGCAGCCGGGCCGCCTCGACCATGTGACCCCAGGTGCCGCTGCGCACCCGGCGCCGCCGGCGGCGGTTGTACCAGTTGGCCCAGCCGCGGCAGCAGACGCAGCCGGCCCGGTACCTGGTGGTGTGCTCACCGCAGCGGGGCGGCCGGCGGTCGGTGGCGGGCATCGACCCCACCTCCCCGGCCAGCTTCGCCGCGGTGGCGCCTGTGATGGTGCTCAACCTCGGGCTCATGTGAAGCACGCTCCGTTGTCGCAGACGTAGTCGGTGTCGTCGCTGTCGTCGTCGAAGCCGGGCAGCATGGCCTGGGCTTGGCCGATGGCCTCGCGCAAGGGCCGGTTGAAGCGGGTCAGCCACACCGGGTCCCTGCCGAGTGCCCGGCGGCGTCGGTTGAGCAGGTCCTCCAGGGCGCACGCCTTCGCGAACAGGTCGGGCCGGTCCCGGCGCGTCTCGGCGAACGCCGATGGGCGCCGCATGGGGCAGAACCAGCACGCACTCTTGCCCGGCACGGGCAGGCCGGCCGCGGCGATGATGCGCTGGCAGTCGACGCGGCGCAGCGGCGGGTTGTGGTCCAGCAGCGGGTAGACGGGCCGCTCGTAGGGCATCGCCCGGCGGTTGTTGACCCGCCAGATCTCGTCGAGGGAGATTCCGATACCGACCGTGGCGGGGGCCGCCTCGGTGGCGCCGTGGGCTTTGAGCCACCGGCCGATCACCCTGATTTTGAAATCGGCCGTGCAGGAACGGGTCCCGGGCGCGCCGTTGGACATCCGCACCGGGATCGGCAACGACCTCGACCCGTCGCGGGTGAGCCGGCCGTACAGGGTCTCCACGGTGCCGTCGCGGCGGATGCGGTGCAGCTCCACCAGATGGATGCCGTGCCGCGCTGCGTATGGCTTGGCGTGCCGCTCGACGTAGGCGAGGGTGGCCGGATCCTCGGAGTCGGCGCCGACGTTGGCGAACAGGAACACGCCGAAGTCGATGCGCCGCTGTACGGCCAGCACCAGCAGGGCAGTGGACTGGACCCCTCCCCCATACGCGATCACCTTGGGCGGGGCCGTCACAGCGCACCGCCGTTGGCCAGGCGGAGCCAGCACGTCGGCGTGGCACAGGTCGCCGCCCGCAGTTGCTGCTCCACTGCGGGGCGCACGTTGGGCGCCGGCTGCCACAGGTCCTGCCGGCCGCGCGCCGCTACCGGCTCCGGTAGCGGGAGGACGTGGCGCAGCCGCCAGTGGTACTGGCCGGGTGCCGCCCACCGGCCGCACCCGCAGCGCACCTCGGGCGGCGCGGTGACGGTGGCCGAGTCCTCGCCGTGCTCGCGGTGGACCTCGTTGTCGTCGGCGTCGTACTCGGTGATCGTGTACTCGACGCGCACTTTCGATCACGCCTCCTTCCAGGTGTGATGATCGAAGGGCGGGCCGGGGCCATTACGGGTGGTCCCGGCCCGCGCCTCAGCGGAACAGGGCGTCGCGGTGGGCCAGCAGCTCGTCGAGCGCCGGCGTCGGGGTGACCGCGTACATCCCGCCGTGGCCGGTGGCGATGGCCAGGGCCTCGATGACGCGGCGGGCGTGCGCGTGGCCGAGGCCGGAGACGTTCTCGGCCAGGTCGACCGGCTCGCCGGTGGCCAGGCTGGCGGCCAGGGCGAGCAGCCGCCGCCCGGCGCTGCCGAGGTGGGGCACGGTGGGCAGCGCCTTCCAGTCGCGGACGAACGCCGCGAGGGTCGGGGTGTCGCTGCCGGCGTTGATGTTCTCGACGTCGACGAGGTCGGCGAAGCTGGCCCGGCCGGGCAGCTCGGTGAAGGTGAGCAGGTGGACGGCGGCGTACACCGGGTACCGGTCGATCTGCTCGGCGCCGGCGGCGAGCATCCACTGCATCTGCTCGCCGGTGTACGGCGTGGTGGGCGTGGACTCGGGCACGTGGTGCTCCTTTGCTGGTCGGTGGTGCCGGGTTGTGGGCGGGCCGTCAGTTCTTGGCCCGGTTGATCAGGACTGCTCCAGTTGCGCGATGACCGGGCCGACCTCGCGATTGAGCGCCCAGACCAGCACGTCCAGGCACTCGACGGCCTGGCGGAACAGGGCGTCGCTGCCGGTCGGAACTTCCTTGATCGCGGGGAGTTTGCCCACCGGCAACCGCCAGAGCAGCCGAACCTCGGTGAGCAGGTAGGCGTTGCGGGTCAGGTCTTCCCCGCTGATGCCTTCGTAGGTGTCCCAGGCGTCGATTCGGTAGTCGCGGTAGTAGGCGCCGTCGGCGGTCTTGGCGGTGGCCAGCGCCTGCGGGCGCGGGGAGACGAGCGAGACGTCAGCGATCATCTCGCCGTCCCAGTCGCTGCGTTCCACACTCACACCCATGACGCGGGGGTGGCTGCGCACCAGGGGCGGGGCCAGGATCGGCCCGGTGGCGATGCGCCAGGCGATGCGCGCGAACTCCACGCTCGGGTCGTCGTACCAGATCTCGCGAAACGACTTCGTGTGCTGGTGCTGGTGCAGGTAGTTGCCGTAGCGGGACCGGGTGCCGGTGTCGGCGTTGGCGCGGTCGTAGTCCCAGTCGAGCCAGAACGGGCGGGTGGGGTCGGACATGATCCGGGGCTCCTTACTCGTCGTCGTCGACGTCGAGGTACAGCCGGTCAGCGGCCTGGTGCGCCTTGCCCAGCGCCACGGCCAACTCGCTGAGGGCCGGGCGGGCGGCGGCCAGGAACGCCGCGGACCGCTCGGCGAGGACTTGCGGACCGTCCGCGCTGCTGCCGGTGGCCAGGTCCGGGTCGGCGGCGAGGGTCCGCATCCGCCCGGCGAGCTGGTCGAGCACCTGGGGCAGCCGCTTGCAGGTGGTGTGCAGCGCGCCGATCAACGTCCGCCGCGGTGTTCGGGTCCGGTACCGCCTGCTCAGGGTGTGGTCGATGGTGGCGTGGTTGAGGTAGCGGACCAGCTCGGCGATCTGGTGCGCCGCGCTGGCGCTGTGCTGGCTGCTCCACTCCCCGTACGGATGCAGGGCGGCGACGAGGTCCTCGGCGGGCAGGGCCGCGAGGGCCGGGGCTGACTTCGTCATGGTTGGTCGGTGGTCCTCTCCGGGTTGGGTTGAGCAGGGTCAGGGCGGGTACGCCGGTCGGGGCGAGCCAGCAGCGGTAGGTCCGGTCAGCCACGGCCGGTCACCGCCTCGGCGGTGCGCGGGTACTCGTCCCAGGTGCGTCCGTCCAGGGTGCGCCCGGCGCGGTGTCGGCCGACCCGCAGCATGATCTGTCCGTTCGTGTCGCGGTCGTCGGCGAACACCAGTTCGGCGGCGCCCCGGGCACGATCAGGGACGTCCGGGCCGTAGTTCGACGGTGCCGGCACCCATTCGCCTGATTGCTTGTAGAAGAACGCCACGCCGGCGCTGGTGCACTGCTCGCGTAGCGACCGGGCCCAGTCCGGGTGCATCGGCCGCGCCTTGGGACCGGACTCGCCGCCGACGATGACCCAGTCCGGCCGGGCTGTTGGGGTGGGGTGGCAGCGGCAGGGGCAGGTGCCCCACAGGTGGGCGCTGTCCCAGTCGAGCGGGCCGCGGTGGTGGCAGCGGTCGCAGGCCCGCTGCGGTCGCTTTAGCCAGCGCGTCAGGTCCACCGGGCCGAGCAGTGGCTCGCAGGAGACGAACCGCACCGCGGCGGGGGTTTCGAGCAGGGCGGGGATGCGGATGTCGGCCCACTGCTGGGTTTCGACCGACACGCCGAGCCAGACGTTGGGCAGGTGGGCGGGGCCGGCGTCGGGCAGCGGCGGATGTCCACGCACGACACGGGCCGAGTCGACGGTGGCCCAGAAGCCGGCGGAGTTGAGCAGGGACCGCAGCCGTGCGTGCCGTTTGGTCAGGACCTGGAAGGTGTGCTGTGCGGCGATGCTCGCGACGGCGAACACGTCGGCGATGAACCGGTCGGGCACCTGCTGGTGGAACAGGTCGGCGAGGCTGCACACGAACACGCGCCGAGGCGTGCGCCAGCGGGTAGGGATGCCCAGCCGGTCGGCGTGCAGCTTGACGCCGGTGGTGGCGCCGATGCCGGGCCCGTCGAACCGGCGGTGCGCCATGCGAAACGGCGGGGTCCGGTCGATGTAGCAGCAGGCACCCCTCGGAGGTGCGGGTGCACCCGGTGACCGGGTTCCAGCTGGCGTCGGTCCATTCGATGCGGCTGATGGCGCTCATGCGGCGGCCGTCCTGGGTGTGGGTAGTGGCTCGGCTTGGCAGCACAGCCGCCCGGTGGCGGGCAGCCCGTAGCGCGCGACGTAGCGGCGCAGCACCTCGCCCTCGACCTCGACCGGCCGGTGCCAGGGGCCGGTGAGCAGGCCGCGGCCGAGCACGGTGGCGTGGCCGGTGTGGGAGAGGTACAGGGTGACCCGCCACGCCGGCGGTGGGCTGGGCACCGTTACGTCGGGCGTCTGGTCGGGCGTGGCGACCGGAGCATCGGCGATGACGGCGGAGGTCTCCCGCCGGTGCCGAACGAGGATGACGGCGAGGGCGACGGCACCGACCAGGAGGCGGCCGGTCGCGCGCGCCACGACCCATGTCACGCGGCGTGCCACCGGGGATGCCACGCACAGGACCGCCAGGCCGACGGCGAGCATGACAACAGCGCGCCAGGTCATCGGGTCACCAGCACGACAAGCCCGATGACGAGCAACCCGACAACGGCGGCGACGGTGGCGAGGGTGCCGGCCTCCCGCCGCAGCATCTGCTTGAGGGTCTTGAGGCCCTTGCGGGCGGCGCGCAGCTCGTAGCGGATGCGCCGGACCCGTTCCTTGGCGATGGCCAGGGTCCAGGTCAGGGCGGCGCCGACGGCGGCGCCGAGCAGGAACGCAGCGGTCAGCGCCGCGCGGGTGTCGTTCACCGTGGCACCTGCCCGCGGTGTGGCTGGCCGAGGTTGACGTTGGGCCGGGGGCCTGCTTGGACCGCTGGCCGCTGGCCGGTGCTGAGCGCCTGGACGCGGACCGGCTGGGTGCGCCGGTGCGCGCGCCGCCGGTGCGTCACGACGGCGGCGGCAGCCGTGGCCACGACGGCAAGTGCCACCACCGCCGTTGTGGCGATCGGCCACAGCCACGCGGTCACGGCCAGCGCGGTGAGCACCCAGCGGACGGTGGCGCGTTGCCAGCCGGGCCAGCACGCCCATCTCGGGTGCCGCCACGAGACGGGGCCTGGCGGGTGGGCGGCGTGCAGGAACGTGGCGTCGGTGGTGCGGTGGCCGCGTAGGGGGGCGCCGGACAACCATCGGGCGGCCAGCTTGGCGGCTCGCCAGAGGAGGCCGGCGACGACCATCGGCCCGACCGGGGCGGCCTGGTGGCAGCCGCAGGTGTTGACAACGGTGCACATCGGGGGTCCTTTCGGAGGTGGGTGATCCGGTCAGCGGCTGCTGCCCGGCCTGGTCGGCGGGCGGGTGCCGCGGTGGTGGATGCGGTGCAGGTGGTTGTAGACGCGGCGGCCCCACCGCAGCCGCTGGCCGTGGCCGTCGCAGCGCGGGCAGGGGCGGGTGTAGCCGAGCCAGGACCGCCGCTGGCCGGTGCCCGAGCAGCCGCGGCAGGGGCGGTACGGGGCGATGGCGCAGGCGGCGGCGTAGACCAGCGCGGTGAGTAGGGCGGCGCCGGCGAGCAGGAGCCAGCCGGCCAGCGGTAGGCCGGTGGCGTTGACGGTGGCGAGCAGGTGGGGCATGGCGGGTCACCGGCCCTGCTTGTGGCGGCGGATCGCCTCGTCGACCGCGTCGGCCTTGGCACCTTTGAGGACCCGGCCGCGCCGGTGGCCGTTGACGCTGGGCACGCCCCGCGCCCGCAGCTGCCCGCTGACCGTCTCGGCGGTCGCGTCGGCGTAGTGCTCGGGCATCCGCGCCCGCAGTTGGGCGGCGATGGCCTGCCAGCTCATCCACGACTCGCCGGCGAACCAGATGCCGCGTACGTCGGTGAGCAGGTCGCGCCGTGGCGGCACCGCCTTGCCGGTGGGCCCGGCGGGGTGCGTGAGATAGAGGCGGGCGGCGTCGAGCAGGGCTTCGACGTCGCGGGTGTCGGCGATCGCCACGAAGATCAGCCGGGGTGTAGTGGTAGCGGGTGGGCGGGGCATCGAGGGGCCTCCAGAGACGGTCTCGGGCGTGCGCGGCTGGGGGCCGCTACGCACTACAGGACGCTGTTCACGCAGGTCATGGGCGATGTGGGCGGTAGTGGGGGCGGTAGAGCCGGCACTACACGTAGGGCGGCGGCCTCTACCCATTGGTGATCTCCCGCCGGGTGATCGCGGCGTCGAGCGCGGCCCGGTCGAAGCCGGCGCCGACGCCCTTCGCGAAGTGGCTCGGGTCCCGGACGTTCTTGCTTGGCACCCCCAGCGCCCGCAGTTGGGCGGAGATCGCGTCGGCGGTGATCTCGGCGTAGTGCTCGGGCATCCGCTCCCGGAGTCGGGCGGCCAGCTCGGGCCAGGAGATGCGGGCCTCGCCGGCGTGGAACACGGCGCGGGCGTCGGCGAGCACGTCGCGGGCCTGCCGGGCGACGTCTTCGCCGGCGGCCATGCCGGACAGGGTGCCGGCCCGCTCCCGCAGCGCCCGGGCCGCGTGCAGGATCTTCTCGGCGTCGGCGTGGTTGGCCAGGTGGCAGCGGACCGTCGGCGTCTCGTCGGTCAGGCCGTAGAGGTAGCCGACGCCGAGGTACTCCTTGCCGGCCGGCAGCGCGGCGGCGTTGATGCCCTCGCCGTAGGCGTCGTCGCCGAGGATGGCCTCGCTGACGCTGCGGTTGCCGCACTTGAGCGCGAAGCGGGCGGTGTGGTTGTCGCGGAAGCGGTTGAACAGCTTCTCGATGGTTTGCCCGGCGCCGATGCCGGCCGGCTTTTGGGTGCTGTCGATGAGGCTCACACCGGCCGAGGGCCCGACGGCCATGATGTAGGACAGCAAATTGGCGATCTCGGTGCTGGCGTCCTTGTCGTCGAGCTCGTAGTAGAGCTGGAACTCCTCCATGACCAGCACCCAGACCCGCAGGTCGGGGTAGCGGGGGTCGCGGGCCAGCTCGCGGGTGAGCTTGCCTTCCGGGCACACATCCACGGGCAGGGTGGACAGCAGGTCGTTGACCCGCTCGATGTGCTTCTTGATCCGCCGGAGCGTGACCAGCAGAAGGTCCACCGGGTCGCCGTCCCGGCCCGGGTGCGTTCCGTAGATCATCACGTCGGCGACCAGGGCGAACTTGCGCCAGTCGGGGCTGTTCTTGCCGTCGGCGACGAACAGCTTGACGTAGGGGTCCAGCGCGGCGTACAGGGCGAGCAGCCGGGCCGAGAATGTCTTGCCCTTGCGGGGTTGGGCACCGATCAGCACCGAGATCCATAACAGCAGGACGGTGACGAGCTGGCCGCGCTCGTCCAGGCCGAACGGGGCCGGCTGCCAGACGTCGCGGGGCTTGCAGTCCAGCAGCGGCGTGGGCCCGGCCGGCACGGCGAGGGGGTCGACGTCGGCGACGAACAGCCGATGCCGGCGGGTAGAACTCTTGTCCCGGGTCAGGTAGACCTGCTGCTCGGTGACGTCCAGGCCCGAGGCCAGCGCGGCCTTGGCCTTGACCACGTCGGCGAACGTCTTGCCGTAGGGCAGGTCGACCAGCACCTGCGAGCCCTGGTTGTACGCATCGCGGCCCATGCCCGGCGGCGGGAACGCGACCTGCTGACCCTGTTTCTCGGGGTGGCCCAGCCCGGCGGCGTAGTAGGCCCGGGCGACGATGTCCATGTTGAGCAGCCGCAACCGCGGGGTGAGGACCACCGGCTTGAAGATTTCGCGCAGCGGCCGGCCGAAGTGCGCCAGCCACGGCACCGCCAGCGCCAGGGCGACAAGCCGCGCCCACCACGGGGCAACGGTGACCAGCAGCGTGCCCGCGACGCCCAGACCAACCACCTCGCCGGCGAGCACCAGGCCGCGCCAGGCGCGGGTGGCCTTGATCTGCCGGTGGAGCCGGTCCCACGCCTGCCACTCGTCGCGGGTCGCGGCGCTGTGCCGCAGCCCGGTCGCCTCGCTGACCCACCACCACGCGAGCTGCCGCCCGGCCAGCCGGTACACCCCGACCACCGACCAGAACACCACCTGCGGCAGGTACAGCGGCAGCAGCCGCACGCCGTGGGCGGCGAGACGGTGCGCGGTGCGGCCAGCGGTGCGCTTGACGGTCTTCTTGATGTTGGCCCAGCCGCGCAGCCCGGCCGGGATGATCGGCACCCGGGTGTCATCGTGGCTGGTGATGTCCGCATATGTGGTCGGGTGGACCTGCTCGGGCTCATCGTCCAGCGCGATCTCGTAGCTGACCTCCCGCGCCTGGACGACCTCGCCACCGGCGCGGCCGGCGCCCGGGCGCAGCGGGATCACCCGCCCGCCCGTGTTGTTATCTGGCGTGGGCGGCCGGTCATCGGGCTCGATCGGGCGCATGCTCAACTGGTGTCCTCTCCGTCGTGTGCGTCGGGGAGGCGGGGCGCGGCCGGTGCTAGTCCAGGGCGAAGGGCCGCGCCCCGCGCGTCGTCAGGCGGCGTCGGTGTCCTCTTCTGCCCGGTGCGGGCCTGGGGGTTCGGTGTCCCACCAGGAGGTGTCTTCGCCGCGGCGCTGCGCCAGGTCGCGCAGGATCGCCGCATCCGGGCCGCTGGTGACGGCGTAGCCGTCCTGGTCGATCGGGCCGGTGTAGCCGGACTCGCGCAGGTCGAAGAACCGGCGGTCGGCGTCGGTCTCCGGCCGGCCGTCGATGCGGCGGGTCTCGGTGCTCATGCTGTGCTCCTTCTCGGTCGTGCACGACGCTCGCTCGGCCGCGGCCCGGGCGGCGTTGCCGGTGGCTGCTGCGGCGCGGATGATGGCCACCTGGTCGCGGGTGGACAGCTCGCGGATCTCAGCCGGGAGTGGACCGTTGCTGCCGTCGGCGACCCATTCGAGGGCGGCGGCGGCGAGCCGGCCGGCGTGTGCGCGTGCCATGGCGTGTGGTCCGTTCGTCAGTCGTGTGATGCGGTCGCGGTGGTGGCCGTCGGTTCTCTGGTGGCGAGCGCGTACTGCAGCTCGCGCACCTGCTCCTCCAGGTCGGTGACGCGCGAGCGTAGGCTGGCGGCCTCGTGCTCGATGTCGTTGCGGACGCTGCGGATCCGGTCGTCGAGGTCGGAGCGCAGGTAGTCGACTTCGCGGCGGGCGTCGTCGGCGGTCTGCTGTGCGCTGTGGGCGGCCGAGCAGTCCTCGCCGTAGCCGAAGTAGCTCACGTTGCGGGTCCTCTTTCAGGTCCACAGTGGAATGTTTGTCGACGCCGTCCGGACCCGGTCGGGGCTCGGGTCGGCGTTTGCGCGCTGCGCCCGGCAGGTCACGCACCAGGTTCGCGTGGTGGGTGGTGACCTGGCTGCCGTCGTCCAGGCGCACCGTGTACAGCGGCCAGCACACCGAAACCACGGTGACCTGCGGCTGCCGGTACGCCGCGCTCGGTGCGGTGCGGGTGCGGGGCACCAGATACACGCGCTCGCCGCGGCCAATCGGAATGGCGGACACGGTCACCTCCCTCCGTTCGGTGCGGCGGGCTCCGGGTCGCCGGTCGGCTCGTCGGCCTCGGTGACGGCTTCGGCGGGCACCGGGCCGCCGTTGCCGGCCGGGGTCGTGTCGGCCCAGTAGCGGGCGACGGTGCGCTTGCTGACACCGACGCGCTTGGCCACCTGAACCTGCGTGAGCAGCGGGGCGTCGCTGCGGATCTCGGCGATCAGGTCGCGGGTCGTGTCCGGCTGGCGGGTGCGCTTCGCCGTCCTGCCGCGTGCCCGCCGGCTTGGTCGGGGCGGTGCCGTGTGGACGGTGCGCGGCCGGTCGGCGCGCCTGACGAGCGGTTCAGCCTCGTCATCGCGTGCCGGGCCGGCCACCCGTGCGGGCACGAGCTCGGCGCCGATGAGCGCGGTCAGGCCGTCGTAGTCGGCGTTCGCGGCGAGCCGGGCGGCGATCTCGTCAAGGTCGTAGACGGTGATCGCGATCTGGGCGGCCAGCGGGTCCCGGCCGGCGGCCAGCCTGCGCCGCAACAGGGCGGCGATCGCCGCCTGCCGACGTTCGGTACCCACCGCCGCCCGCGCGGCCGCCAGCGACCCGTACAGGCCCAGCGTGAGGTCCTGCAACGCGAGCGCCCGGGCCCGGCGGGTCAGCCACGGATGCCGCACCCACTGCCACGGCCCGTACACCGGCGCAACCGGCGGCAGGTTCCCGTCGGCGCGCAGCTGGTCGCGGCGGCGGGCGCCGGAGTGCAGCAACCAGACGCCGTAGCCGAGCGCCGACATGCCGGCGAAGAAGCCGCCCTGCAGGTGGTCGTGGTGGCCGAGCCAGTTCACCGCGACGGCACCGGCGGCGACCGCGGCGGACAGGACGCGGGCGAACAGTGCTCGCTCGCCGAGCCGCCTGCGGTGGTCGCCGTAGACCGACAGGATGATGCCGCCGAACTCCACGGCGGCGACCGCGCCCAGGGCGAACAGCAGCGGCCAGCCAAGCCACTCGACCGCGGCGCCGGTCTGCCCAGCCAGGGCGATCAGCGCAACCACGGCGTAGAAGGCGACCAGGCCCCGCTCGACCCGCCGGCCGTCGACGACGTGCGCGGCGCGGGCATGCAAGCCAGCAGTGGTGGTCACAGCACCTCACCCGTCCCCGTCCGTGTCGTCCCGCTCGTGGCGGGCGCGGGCCTGTTCGGTCACGCGC
>WNGF01001387.1_pt1 | contig 35480 bp, 34 predicted proteins | sample 5400641 | NCBI WGS metagenome assembly WNGF01 (sample SAMN13153371, study PRJNA577476) | soil metagenome | isolation source: 80 cm soil or saprolite under grassland replicate 2 | place: USA:California | collected 2016-06-15 | reverse complement strand
CTTGAAACCGTCGCGGTGCTTGGGCACTCCTGGGGTGGCCTGCTGGCCCTGGAGTATGCCCTTCGGCATCTCCAGCACGTGTCGCATCTGCTCCTGATGAATACCGCCCCGGTTTCCCACGCGGACCTCGTGATGTTCCGACAGGAGCGCTTGTGCAACGCCGCTGAGGTATAGAGGGCTTGCGAAATCTTTGGATACCATTCTCTTGCTGCATGGTCGGCTCCTTCTCTGATTATATAGAACCTTGTCTAAGGCTCTTCGGCTCACACAATGGGTTTTCTCATGTGAATGCTCCTTTGCGTTCACCGGTCATTCGTGACACCACCTGGGTGCTCCATCAGCTTGATCAACTTGACGTCCTCGTCGCGAAAGCCGAGATGGTGATAGAAGCCGAGCGCGCGCACATTGGCCGCGCCGGTACTGAGTGCGAGTATCCGGTAGCCCTGATCGCGCGCCCACTGCTCGCACGCTTGGAGTAGGGCTGTGCCAACCCCGCTTCCTTCCGCTACTTCGCTGGTCGCGAGTTCGTTGATGTAGGCTTGGGGTTCGCCCGTAAAGTGGGTCTCGTGCGAAAGCGTGGCAAAGCCAAGCCGTTCCCCACCTTCGTCTTCTGCCACGAAGACCATCGTCTTTTGTCCATGCTGCTCGATAGCCACACTAATCCAGTCCTGAAACGCGCTGATGCACAGTTTCGGATCGCGCCAGGGTGGCAGACCGATGATCAAGCGCGGAGCCAAGCTGAGAACGAACGCGCGGTCATCAGGGAGATAGGGACGCACATGAATCATGAGGTCAGACCATTGCTTTGGTGGGAGATCTCGCAAGGGTGAAGATGGAATGCGGTAGGCAATTTCATAGAGCGTCGCCTGCCGTGTACGCGCAAATGGCTCGTGATGCCATACGAGCGGCGCGCCAACCGCCTGCTCGATCACCGCACGGGAACCAGACAAGGTGGCGTAGATCGTATCAGCATCACTGCGTTCGAGGGCAAACTGCACACGTGCATCGGGCTGATCATCCTGCAACCAATAGCGAAAGCAGAACCCAAGATAACAGAATTCAATACTGGGGTGGCGGCGGGGGCTTCGGATAGAGAAGCCGGTTCTTCGGTTGGAGAGTGGGAGTAATTGAGACCAGAAAGCGGCATAGCGTTGTGCGGTTGGTGTGCTGCTGCGTGGCATAGCAGCTCCTTCCGAACTGCGGGTGAGCAAAATCAACGGCGACGGCTATTCTACCACCGCTTTAAGAAGCATGCTGCTTGCGTGGCGAAGCCAGCCGGACAAGCTCTATTTCATCCCAACACCCAACAGCAATTCTGCTGGCGCCACAATCCCTTGTGGTCCCTCAAACTGGTGCACCGCTTGCCGGACTTGCTCTTGAATGCGCTGCCGTGGCTCTGGTTCAAGCTTTGCGAGGGCATCCTCATAGTCGGGACCCCACCAGGTGGTGAGCGTTTCAAAGGAGGGGAAGTGGAAGGTGAGCGCAATGACTTGCACCTGCACCGCTTGGAAGCCTGCCTCAGTGAGCGCGCTTGCAAACAGCGCTGCATCCGCCAGTGAGAAGGAATCGGGCTCCCGCTCTTCTACCTCGTCTGCCTCCAGTGATTTCGCGACAATGGTTATATATAGGGCGAAGAGCGGGTTGCGCTCTGGCTTCGACCAGACCAGGGCGGCCAGCCTTCCTTCCGGCTTGAGCACCCGCCGTATTTCCGTGAGCGCCTGCTGCTTGCGCCCAATCAGCATCAGGCCAAGCCGCGAGATGACTGCGTCGTAGCTGTTGTCCGCCAGATCAAGTTGCTCGGCATTCATGGCACGTGTCGTGATAGTGCTGAGGCCTTCCTGCTGTGCAAGCCGGGCGGCAACATCCAGCATCTCCGGGGAAATATCGGTCGCCAGGACGCTTCCCGCTGGTCCAACCAGCCGTGCGGCCTGCTGGCTCTGGTCGCCCGTTCCGGCGGCGATATCCAGGACCTGATCTCCCGGCCTCAGCTGCGCGGCTTCGAGCATCTGCTGCGTCGCGACGCCATACAGCTGCTGCCGCAGCTCCGTCAACCGGCCGCGGTCTTCGGCTTCTTCCACTGCTGGCGATCGCTCCTGCTGCGGTGCTCCGGTCTGCTTCATCTTGGTCTTCGGCTCCTCTCGATTAGTTCACCATGTCTTCTCTGCGCAGGCCGACGCGCTCCTCAACCAACCGAGCAGCGGCCACGGCTCCCGAGCAGAGTGTTGCACAGAGTGTTGCCGTGCGTGGTTACTTGACGACATGGAAGCGAAGATGGGTTACCCCAGGTGCCTCGACCACCTCGGTGCGTTCCAGTTCTATTGGCTCAGTGCCCAAGTGCTCGAACAATCGGATACCTTCACCCAGCAGGACGGGCACCAGGTCGATGGCTATTTCGTCAAGAAGTCCGGCTCTTAGGCACTGCTGGGCGACATCTGCGCCGCCCAGCACATAGACATTTTTCTTGGCCGCCGCTGCTTTAGCTTGCCTTATAGCGCTTTCGATTCCGTCGGTGACGAAGGTAAATGGCGTCGATCCTTTAGGTACCTCCTGCGGAACATCCGAGGAAACCACGAACAGCGGCACGCCATGAAAAGGGTGACTGCCGCCCCAACCCCCGACGATATCGTAGGTCCTCCGGCCAGCGACGATCGCGCCGGTAGTTTTGATAAGCTCGTCAAAGACCTTGGCGCTCTGCTTCGAAAGTTTGAAGAATTCGTTGTATGCGCTCGGGGTATTGCCGCTAAAGAGCCAGTCGTGAAGCCGCTCAACGTCATCGCTCGGGCCGGCGATAAAGCCGTCGAGCGACATGCTCATGTTGAAAATGACTTTTCCCATAGTCATGCTCCTCTCAAGGCTTCTTGACGCGATGAGTGTTTCAGCCAGGCGTCGTATCGGGCATCAAAGAACGCGGCCAGGGCAGGTACGAGGCAGCTGCGGCAACAGCCTGGTTCTGGCCTTCCAGCGTGTTGCAGGACGATCGCGTTCGTTTCCCTTCTACGCTCTTGCTTTGTGCAGAGTACTTCGGAGCGCTGCCGCCCATTCCTTCGGCCTATCCACGTAAGAGCTGTGGTGACCGGGGAACGTCACCATCTCACAGCCGAGCCGCTCGGCTAAGATGGGAACCGTCCGCGCATAAAACTTGTGCTTGTCCAGACTCCATTGCCCAGCCGCCATAATCACTCTGACGCCGTTCTGCCTGATCAGCGCGACATCCGGCTGATAGTTCGTGACGGGAAGCAGTTCGTGCCGCACGAAGAAATCGGCGACCTTGTCCGAGCGGCTCGCCACGTCCCGGGGCGCTTTGCGCATCGCCAGCAGCACTGGAATGCCAATCCGTAGCGCAAATCGGAGCATCGCGAGATTGACACTCAGGCGTAAGGCCATCCAGTACAGGCCCGCAAAAAAGCGCAGCCAGCGCTGACTATCGGGCAGCACCCGCGCAACCGGCGGTTCGTGTGCCACCACGGCCTTGACGACGTTAGGCTGTGTCTTGGCCAGGTCGAGCGCGAAGATCGCACCACTGCTGCTGCCGAAAACGAACGCCGCACGTTCGCCGACTGCCTGTAAGACGGCGACCGCATCGCGGCTCTGCTGAGAGACCTCGAAATTCTGGGGTTCATGTCTGGTGCTGCGGGCAAAGCCACGCCGGTCATAGGTAATGACCTTGTATTCGTCGCACAGAATATCGGCCACGAACGAATACAATCCCGCGTCGCCGCTAGCAGCGGGGATCATCACAAGCGGCGGGCCGTGACCACGCACCTCGTAATAAATAGCATCCCCTTCGGTCGTGACATAGCCCGTCTGTATGTCCGTGTGTTCAAGAATCATGTCGCCTCCCTGTGCCCCCTTGCACTGCCTTACACGCGTCTCTCTAACGTTTTCACATGGGTGCTTCGTGCCGGAGATAACCGTGTGGCGCCCATATAGTGCTCGATACAATCGAGCAGCTCATCGAGGAAAAATGGTTTGGAGAGAAAATCAGTGGCACCAGCGCGGAGGAACGCTGCGGCTGATGAAGCGGCGCTCATCATAATAGTCGGGAGGTCGTCAAATCCCTGGGCCCCTACGGCGCGCAACACATCCAGACCGGTTATGCCCGGCATCATGTTATCGAGCCGGATGAGCGCAGGCGGGTGCTCCCGAATCGCCGCGAGGGCGCTGGCTCCATCATAGACTACTCGTACATTGTACCCTTCATCGGTCAGCACCTCGGCCAGAACCGCAGCGATATTCGCCTCGTCATCCGCGATCAGGATGTACGGCGGCGCGTGCATAGCAAGCTGTATAAAACGAAAAGGTGACTGACCAGCTTGTGTTCACGGCTGGACAGTCACCCATCCTATCAACACAAATGTCAATGAGGAGGCAGCATATTCTGTGCCGACGACACGAGGGAAGAAAAGAGGAAGCAGGCGAACTGGGCGCGCTGTGAGCCATACGAGCATGGGCATTCCTGGCACCATGCTACTGTAGGTGATAAGGTATCCGGCTATTAAGCAGCAGCTCCAAACAGGCGCACCCTATGCCAGATGAACAACTCAATGCAGCGAAGATTCGAGACTGGGCTGCCAGCCTGAAGAAGGTTGACAATAGTAGTCAAGGCAGCCGGCCAGATATCGCGCTACGAGTGCGTTTACTTCGTGACTTTACCAAATCATCTCAAAAGCGCTGGCCAGTCGTTCCCGTCAATACCGAAGCTTACTGTACCCCTGGCTCTGCTGCGCGGCAGCAGCAAGCCGCACATCAAGGCGCGGCTGAAGAAGAACTACGAGACCAACGTAGTCGCCCCCCTGCGTACTCGCCTGACCGGACCCGACACCACCACCCGTGCCCCCTCCTGACCGGCCTGCTTTACTCCTCGTGGGTGGTCGACGACGAAGAGTTGAGCGCCACTGATCGGCGTGAACTCGTCGCCTGCTACGGGGCGCTGCTCCGTCACGTGCTCACTCCCACCAGCTGAGTGCGCCAGAGTCGGGTGATCGCTCCCACCATTGCGCAATGCGCCGAGGGCGCAGCCGCCGCCTCCTGAGCGATCATAGCGCACGTTATGAAGCGTGATGCGCCAAACCTCCCGATTTTCGGGAGGTTTGGGTATACATAGGTGGGCGAAGGCCGATTGACGCCCCTGCGCCTGCTGTGCTACGATGCCGCATACTGATCCCGAGAAGCTGAACACCGGAGTGAGCGATGACAACTGCACCGAACTCCGCCCTTGAGGCGCGGGTCGAGAGGCTGCATGCGCACGGCGTGGTCGACATGCACTTCGACATGCTGATGGACCTCTACGACAAGCGCGAGCGCACCGGCGTGCTCGAGGCCGACTATCTGCCTGAGCTGGAGCAAGGCGGCGTGGGCATCCTCGGCGCGGCGATCTACATCGAGGACAAGTACCTGCCCGAGCAGGCACTGCGTGTCGCGCTCGACCAAATCGCCCGGCTGTACGCCGAGGTCGATCAGACTACGCGCTTCGCAATCTGCCGCACCCATGCCGAGATCGTGGCCGCGCGCGCGGCCAACAAGATCGCGCTGGTGATCACGATGGAGGGGGTCGAGCCGCTCGGCACCGACCTGAATCTGCTGCGGGTGTTCTACGAGCTGGGGCTGCGCAGCATCTCCCTCACGCACGCCCGGCGCAACATGGCCGCCGACGGCGGCGTCTTCGCACCGAGTGGCTCGTCGCGCCACGGATTGAGCGACTTCGGGCGCGCGGTGGTGGCCGAGTGCCAGCGGCTGGGCATCCTGCTCGACCTGGCGCACCTCAACCCGGCCGGAGTCGACGAGCTGCTGGCCGAGAGTAGCGGGCTGCTGATCATCTCGCACACCACCCCACGCAAGTTCTACGACATCGAGCGCAACAGCAGCGATGAGCACATCTGCGCGGTCGGCATGCGCGGCGGGGTGGTCGGCGCCAACGCCGTGCTGGTCAGCCCGCGCGCCGAGGACAGCACGCTCGACCGCTACGCCGACGAGATCGAATACCTGGTCGAGCTGGCCGGGATCAACGGCGTGGGGATCGGGTTCGACTTCTTCGAGTTCATCTACCGCCGCTGGTCGGCGGCCGAGCGCGCCGAGCTGGACAGTCGGCTGTCAAAGGCGCACTTCCTGCCCGACCTATCGAACCACGGCCAGGCCCGCAACCTGACCCGCAAGCTGATCGAGCGCGGCTTCGCCGACGACCAGATCGCCCAGATCCTGTATGGCAACTGGATGCGCGTGTTCGAGCAGGTACTCACGGGCTAGCGCGGAGCGCGCCCTAGCTCTTGCGCAGCGCAATGCGTACGACGATTGCACTGCTGGCAACGTGATACGCTCCCCACAGCCAGCACTGCCAGCTAGCAAGGAAACCACGTCATCACGGGACACATCCCGACAACCGATTGGGCCGATGGCGTCCACACGCTGTTCACGACCCATCGCGTCGATCTGATCTCGTTCGTCCCAGACGGTGGGCACAAGCGGCTGATCGCGTTGTGCCAGGCCGATACCGCCATGCGCACCGTCACGTTGACGACCGAGGAAGAAGGCGTCGCGTTGGCCGCGGGTGCGTTTCTTGGCGGCAGACGTGCTGCGCTGCTGATGCAGTCCAGCGGCGTCGGCAACTGCGTGAACATGCTGTCGCTGCCCCGGATCTGCACGATGCCGTTCCTCACGCTGGTGACGATGCGCGGCGAGTGGGGCGAGTTCAACCCGTGGCAGATACCGATGGGCCAGAGCGCTCCAACTGTGCTGGAAGCGAGCGGTGTGATCGTGTATCGCGCCGACAGGCTCGAGGAGGTCGTTCCCAGCGTCGAGGCCGCGCTCCTGCTTGCCTTTCAGAGTCGGCGCAGCGTGGCGGTGCTGTTGTCGCAGAAGCTGATCGGTGCCAAGCACTTTATCCGAGGTGACACATGAGCCTGCTGAATCGGCGTGACGCGGTGCGCGAACTGCTGCGCGAGCGCGGCGAGCTGATCGTGGTGGCTGGCCTTGGCGCTCCCGCTTACGATCTGGCGTCCTGCGGCAACCAGCCGCTTGACTTCCCACTCTGGGGCGCGATGGGCGGCGCGGCGATGGTCGGGCTCGGGCTGGCGCTGGCACAGCCGCAGCACAGGGTGCTGGTGCTGACTGGCGATGGCGAGATGCTGATGGGGTTGGGCAGCCTGGCGGCGATCGCCGCGCAGCACCCACCCAACTTGCGCATCGTGGTGCTGGACAACGAGTGCTACGGCGAAACCGGCCAGCAGCGCACGCACACCGCGATGGGGGCCGATCTGGCGGCGATCGCCAGCGCCTGCGGCCTGAGGAACACACGCACCGTGTGGCAGAGCGAGGAGCTCACTGTCCTACGCCACGACCTGCACACGTGTGAGGATATTGTCTTCGCGGTCGTGAAAATCGCGCCCGAGGAGCTGCCGCGTGTGCTGCCGCCGCGTGACGGACCGTATGTGACCCAACGTCTCCGCGCGGCGCTGTTGGGCGCCGAGCGGTCGTTGGAGGGATAAACTATCCAACACGCCAATGGAGCCGTTCAGGCGTTGAAACCAGCCGATTTTCGGCGGTCTCACGTGTCGTGTTTCAGAGTCTTGTAACGCACGTTATCAATCAGGACCGTTTTGTAGCTTCAGGCGCCTGTCGTTCGAGTCGGGCACTCTCTGGCATTCACCTGCTCATTTATCTGCTGGCACGAGATCTGCAACGAAGCGATCAGAGGTGAACATATGAGCTATAGAACAACGACAAGTGGAAACACACCACGATACGAACATCAACAAGAGCGCCTACGTATTGCTCGCCAAGCCCTCGCCCGTGTCGAGGCAAAATATGCAGGCAAGCGGCTGCTCAAGCAACGTCTCAAACGGAAAGACGTGAGGCAAGGTGCGCTCGCTGAGCGGTTCGTGGAGTAGGTTGTACCGCACCAACCGCTCTCAACTTTGCTTGTGCGCGCTCCGTACCTCAGCGCCGCACTCAGGTGGGTGTGATCATAGCCTGGTGCGCTCAGCACCCAGCAGCTGGCGCCTGTGCATCAGGAGCTCGCACTCCACAATAGTGATGGCCACATCGTTCGTGCCCGGTCAACATCAGCACTGCGCTGAGGCTATGCACTGAATCGACCTGCGCACCAATCAGCCGCACTACAATAGACCAGCCAGTCCAGCCGATGTACCGAGTCTGAATGTAGGGTTATGGCAGGTTCGACCGCTCATGCTATGCACGCGAAACCCAGAACTCTCAGTGTGTTTGTGATGTTATGGGTTGATCTCCTACGTCAGAGTTGCTGGAATAGCCCGCTGACCTGAAGGTACGGAAACAATCGCCCATGCAGCGCGGCGCGCGCATCGGCTCCATGCAGATCATAGCGCTCGTAGATCGCTGTACTACAGATCGTAAAACTGGATGTCTGCTTGTGTGAGAGTGTCGCACGGTTTTGATATGTCAGCCGTGCAGCGCGAGCCGCGCGCCTGGCCAGGTAGTCCAGCCCGCAGCAGGTTACCAGCGGCAAGCACTGGATTACATGTCGGCAGACACGAGCAACATGAGCAAAGACGACATCGGTCGACAGCAATAACTAGGGATAGATCGATTCTGTTCTATAAGGAGGCCAACGATGGCAAAACGACGTGGGCACGGCGAGGGTGCGATCTACCAGCGCCAAGACGGGCTGTGGTGCTCGGTTCTCGATCTTGGATATATTGACGGGAGGCGGCGGAGAAAATGGCTCTACGGGAAAACCCGCAAGGAGGTGATGGATAAATTACGCGCAGCACAGCGCCAGCAGGATCAGGGTGTCGATCTGACGGCGGAGCAGACGTGGGTGGGCGACTTTCTTCAGCACTGGCTCGACGCGGTGGTCAAGCAACGCAACAAAGAGCGTACACAAGAGAGTTATGCCGATATGGTTCGGCGCCACATTACACCGGCTCTCGGCCACCATCGGCTCGACAAATTGCGTCCCGAGCATCCTGATGGGGTGCCTGACGGGTTTCGAACCCGCAACCTCCTGAGCCACAGTCAGGCGCTCTGCCATTGAGCTACAGGCACCACGAACGCAAAAAAGTATAGCACAGCGCACTGTGATCGTCAAATTCGATGTGGTATAATTTCCCGCTATGAATACAGAGCCAGTTCTTTACGACGTGATCGTCGTCGGCGCAGGCCACGCCGGCTGCGAGGCGGCCAACGCCGCGGCGCGCATAGGCTGCCGCACGCTGCTGCTGACAATCGATCTCGATAAGCTCGCCCATATGTCGTGTAACCCGTCGATTGGCGGGCCGGCCAAGGGCCACCTGGTGCGCGAGATCGACGCGATGGGCGGCCTGATGGCGCGCGTGACCGACCGAACTGCGATCCAGATCCGGCTGCTCAACGAGAGCAAGGGCCCGGCCGTCCAGGCTCTGCGCGCGCAGTGCGATAAGCGCCTGTATGCCAAGGTGATGAAGGAGACGATCGAGGCCGTCCCGAATCTCGATTTGAAGCAGGCCATGGTCGAGCGGATCGTGCCACCCGATAGAACAAAGAATAAAGAACAAAGAACAAGTAATGACAAAGATGCTTTGTTCTCTGTTCTCGGTTCTCTGTTCTCTGTGATGACACATACTGGCCGCACGTATCAAGGTCGCGCACTCGTTCTCACTACTGGCACGTTCCTGCGCGGTCGGGCGATCACTGGCGAGGCGATCTGGGGCGCAGGACGCGCCGGCGAGGCCCCGGCGATCGCGCTCGGGCAGGATCTGGCGTCACTTGGCTTCCCGCTGGTGCGGCTGAAGACTGGCACGCCGCCGCGTATCGACGCTCGCACGATCGATTTTGCGCAGACCGAGCTGCAGCCGGGCAGCCAGGTTCCGCTCTATTTTGGCCATTATTATCGAGTCGAGGATGGAGGATGGAGGATGGAGGATGGACAGCTATCTTCTATCCTCCATCCTCCATCCTCCATCTCCGGCCCGCCCGCGCCGGTCTACCCGCACGCCCAGCTCGGCGGCTGGCGGCCGCAGTTGCCGTGCTACCAGGTGCATACCACGCCCGAGTTCCACCGGATCATCCAGGCTAATATTCACCGCGCGCCGATGTTCAGCGGGGTGATCGAGGGCGTGGGCCCGCGCTACTGCCCGTCGATCGAGGACAAGATCGTGCGCTTCGCCGACAAGGAGCGTCACGGTATGTTCCTGGAGCCCGAGGGCTGGAGCACCAATGAAGTGTATCTGCAGGGGTGTAACACGTCGCTGCCCGAAGATGTGCAGTGGGATATGCTGCGCGCCATCCCGGTGCTGCGGTATGTCGAGATCATGCGCGTCGGCTATGCGATCGAGTATGACGCGGTGGCGACGGGCGAAATTGCCCCCGATCTGAGCGCTAAGCGGCTGCGCGGCCTGTTCCTGGCCGGGCAAATCAATGGCACCACCGGCTACGAGGAGGCCGCCGCGCAAGGCCTGATTGCGGGCATGAACGCCGCGCGCTTCGTCCAGGGCCGGCAGCCAGTGATTCTGCGCCGCGATCAGGCCTATATCGCCGTGCTGATCGACGATTTGGTGACCAAGGAGATCCACGAGCCATATCGGATGTTCACTTCGCGTGCCGAACACCGCCTGTTGCTGCGCAGCGATAATGCCGATCTGCGGCTCACGCCGCTGGCCGGCGAGCTGGGCCTGGTCGAGATCGAGCGCGTCGCGGCGGTCGAGCGTAAGCGCGAGCAGGCTGCCGCGCTGCTGGCCGAGTTGCGCGGCCGGCGCGTGTTTCCCTCATTCGCCACGAACGAGCTGCTTGGCGCCGCCGGCGTCGCGCCGCTTAGCGCCGAGTCGAGCGCCGAGGAACTGCTGCGCCGGCCGGAGGTGCGCTACGCCCAGATCCAGGCTGCGCTCGATCTGCCCGCCGCGCCGATCGAGGTGATCGAGCAGATCGAGGTGCAGGCTAAGTATGGCGGCTACCTGGTCAAGCAGCAGCGTGAGGTCGACCGCGTCCAGCGCATGGAGTCGCGCCGCCTACCGCCCGACCTCGATTACGCCGGCATTCGCGGGCTGCGCAACGAGGCCCGCCAGGTGCTGGCGCGCTTTCGCCCGGCGACACTCGGACAGGCCTCGCGGCTGGCCGGCATCAATCCGGCCGATATCGCGGTGCTGCTGATTACGCTTGAAAAATATCGTTAGCACGTTCCAACGTTTCAACGTGTGTTGAAAGGTAAAAGCCAATGTCGGAACCGGCGCCGCTCACCACTGACCAGATCCGCGCGTTCGTCCTGGCCGGCCACTCCAATTTGGAACAGGTTCAATCGATGCTGGCCGAATGCCCGGCGCTGCTCGACGCCGCGTATGAGTGGAAGGAGAACGACCGCGAGACGGCGATCCAGGCTGCTGCCCATATTGGAAATGTGGCGATCGCCGAGTATTTGCTGGCGCAGGGTGCGCCTCTCGCGATCTGCACCGCGGCGATGCTTGGGCGTCGGGCCGATGTCGAACGGATGGTGCTTGCCGATCCCCAGCAGATCTCTGCCGTTGGCGCGCATGGCATTCCGCTCCTTGCCCATGCGGCGCTCAGCGGCGACCGAGAATTGATCCAGTGGCTGGTGCGGCGCGGCGCGCACGACGGTATGTCGGCCGCGCTGCATAACGCGGTGAGCAAGGGGCACGCCGAGCTCACGCGCTGGCTGTTGGAGAACGGCAACCCCGATCTGAGCATGCGGAACTTTCAGGGCCAGACACCATTGCAGGTCGCGCACGCGCGCGGCTTCGATACGATTGCGCACTTGCTCCACGACCATGGCGCGCCCGAGTAGCGGCTGCCGGCATCAGCTTGACGCCTGTCTCATCTTCCGCTCAAATCTATCGGTTGCTTATGCTTCTAGATCTCCCAGCGGGGGCGGATAGGGCGCCAACTGCTCGGGCGCGAGCAGCGTGAGCGCCGTGGTCGCCGTGCTCATGTTTGACAGCTCGTCCAGGCGTTGGCAGATCTCGACCAGGCTCGCGGCCGTGTCGGCGACGTAGCGGCTCATCGTGGCTTCGTTCAGGTATGGGTAGGCGCGGTCGAGCACCCATGCGGCGTCGGGTTGACTGTAGAAACCGCGAATGTAGTCGAGCTGGCGGTGCAGCCCTTCAATTGGAATAAACGACACATGCGTCGGCGGGTTGGGCGTGCGCATGAGAATGCGCCAGAAGCTGCTGTTGGGGTGGTCGCGAACGTAGCGCTGGTCGAGGCCATACCAGTCGGTCTTGATCTTCTCCCAGGCAGCGGCACGGTCGGCGAATAGCTCGGCATAGGCACGTTTCGTGGGGCCGCCGATCCGCCGTGACCAGAGATTGTCGCTCAGCAGGTGGCAGAAGTAGCCGAGCATAAAGCTGTAGTTCGCCGGATCATCGCCAGACTGCAGCGGCGCGAGATAGTAACGATAAAATTCCAGGTCGCGGATGCGCCCCTCGCCCTCGCCGTGGCTGAGAAAATGTGTGACCTCTTTCGGTGGCGTGAATGCACTCCAATCCTGGTTAGGAATGCCCGAGTCGGGCGCAAGGTTGCCATAGGTGAAGGCCACTTCGTCGAGGCCGGGGATGCGCGCGAAGACCTGTTCCGCGACACGCAGATGGCTGATCCAGGTGCCCATATGAATGCTCCTGCGTTATTTGGTGTCGCTGCTATCGTAGCCGCCGGGCGCGCAGTGAGCAATGACATCGGGCTTATATCAATATGAATTGTGCGTCCGGCGAAACACCACGATCCGCGGGGTCATGCCGCCGCTGCGCACGCGTAGCACGTCCAGCACGTCCCACTGGGTGGTGAATCGCGTGGCGACGCGTTCGAGCAGGCGTACTTCGTGCGTCAGCAAGGCCATGCGCGCGCCTGGCCGGGCCACCCGCGCCGCCTCGGCCAGCACGCGCGGGTAGAACTCCTCATTCTGGCGATGCGTGCTGATCAGCTGGCCGAACGGCAGATCGCCGACGATCACGCTTATGCTGGCGTCGGGCAGCGGCATCGCGCCGGCGTCCCACTGCTCCAGTCGCACCCGGTCGGCTACGCCGGCCACCGCCAGGTTTCGCCGCGCGCAATCGAGCGCCGCCGGGTCGGTATCGCAGCCAATCGCTTGTTTCACTTGGCCTAATGCCAGTCGTTCGATCAACAGCGTGCCCGAACCGCAGGCGATATTCAATAACACATCGTCATGTGCCGGTTCGGTCAGCACAGCGATTGCGTGCGCCAGCGTGGCGTTGAGCGAACCCGGAAAATTGCACACACGCCAGGCGCGGGTTGCCAGCGGGCGCGGCGTCAGCCGCACCAGCACCTCCCAGCCGCTGTCGCGCGTGCCGCGCCGTAGCCGCAGCAGCAGGTCGCCTTCCTCGGCCGCAATTGCGAGGCCAAAACGCTGGGCCAGCTCGTTCTTCAGCCGGGTCAGCACCGTCGAGTCTTCGCCGGCGGCGCTCAGCCGCAGGCTAGTGAAGGCGCCCGCTGGCGCGAGCTTGATCGCGGTGTCGATCAGAGCGCTGAGTTGACCGATCTGCTGGTTGCCAAGCAAGGCTTTCGGGCGAGGAATATCGAAGTATTCGACCAGATACACCGCTGCTACGCTGTGCAGCGCCAGGAGCGCGGGCAGATCGCCGGCGTAGCTGAAGCGCAACGCGCCCGGCCGCCCTGGCTCGCCGAAGCGCACGCGCTGGCCTAGCCGCGCGCTCAGCTCGTCGTAGGCGAAGTCTTCGAGCCCTTCTAATACATCGGCTTCGCATTCGTAGCCGGCGTGGCGCGGGGCGGGGGATGGTATCCGCGTTTTGGCGCGGTGCGGCGACTGTCGCGGTGACATCGGTTCCTCGGCACATCCACATTTTCCACATGCTCTTGTATTTTACCAGCAGTTGACGAGCTCGCATTTCTGGAGACAGTGACAACTCCGCTCCCTAAAGAGAGCAGCTTCTCGGTTCAACCGCCAGCCCATCGGCCAGCGTCCCCGAAGGCGGTGCCCCCGCCTGTAAGATGTTCTTGGCGGCATTCACATCGCGATCGGCAACATATCCGCACGATGGGCAGATATGCGTCCGCACTGACAGCGATTTCTGAACCAGTTCGCCGCACTTCGAGCATGTTTGCGTCGTGAAGCGTGGACCCACTCTGATCACCTGACCGCCAGCACTCGCAGCCTTGCAACTCAGGATAATCAGAAACGCGCCCCACGCGGCATCAAGAATGCTCTTTGCCAAGCGACTGCGGGCCAAACCACGAATGTTCAGATCTTCGACGACGATCGTTTGATACGCCTCCACGTACTGCTTCGCAAGCTTGAAATGAAAGTCGCGGCGCTGGCGCTCAATTTTTAGATGGGTCTGCGCCACACTGCGCGCCATCTTATGGCGGCGGCGGCTGCCCGTTTTGCGGGCGCTCAGGCGGCGCTGCTTGCGGCGCAAGCTCCCTTGGCTTGTCCGAAAGAAGCGCGGGTTTTCGACGGTATGCCCATCGCTATCGGCAAGAAAGACCTTCAATCCCACGTCGATGCCAACCGCCGATCGATCATCAGCAGGATGGGACAGGTCGCCCGGATCTGGCAATTCGCACACGATCAGCGCATACCAGTGCCCATCCGCCCGCTTGACCAGGTAGCACGTTTTCGGCGTCCCCTCGAGTTCACGGTGGCGCTTGATCTTGATCGCCGTGCCAAGCTTACCAGGGACACGCAGATGCCGACCATCAAGCCAAGCATCCTTGCCTCTGGCGAATTGCCGCAATTGGATGCTATGCCATTGATTAGAGCTTTTGAAACGTGGGAAACCCCATCCTTTGTCGCGATAGCGACGCCAAGCTTTCAGGGCTTTGTCGAGTCGGTCGGCAAGTGCCTGCACGGTGGTCGCAGGAACATACGAGCCGCCGCGACCTGCGTACAGCTTATTCAGGGCATAGCGATTCAAAAAAGCGCCGTTTTCCTGGTAGTGCTGCCTTTCACGCTCCAGCATTTCGTTGTACAATTGGCGCGACTCGTGCAAGCAGGCGTCCAAGCGGCGGCGCTGTTGGCGGTTTGGGTACAGGCGGAACACATATGTTCTCATAGTGCTCATTATGCCAGATGAGGGTTACATTGGCAAGCACGTGTGTCGTTGTTGCGGGCTACCCAGCAAGGCAACCGCGTAACTCTTATCCGTTACGGAATGATTATGTACGACGCCTATATCTTCGATCTAGACGGCACGATCTACCTGGGCGACCAGTTGTTGCCAGGCGCGGCCAAAACCGTCGCGGCGCTGCGGGCGGCCGGCCGGCGCACGATCTTTCTTTCGAATAACCCGACCAAGACGCGCGAGCAGTATGCCGCCAAATTGAGCGCTATGGGCATCCCCACGCCGGCCGGCGATATTGTGAACTCGTCGTTTGTGATGGTACAGTGGCTGCTGCGCGAGGCGCCGCATGCCCGGCTGTTTGTGGTTGGCGAGGAACCGTTGAAGCACGATCTGGCTGCGGCGGGCTTTCAGTTCAGCGAGACCGCCGGCGAGATCGACATCGTAGTCGCGTCGTTCGACCGCACATTTGTCTACCACAAGCTCCAGGTCGCCTACGACGCGATCCGCGCCGGCGCGCGCCTGGTGGCCACCAATGGCGATCGCTACTGCCCGACTCCCACCGGCGGCGAGCCCGACGCGGCGGCGATCATCGCGGCGATCGAGGCCTGTACCGGCGCGAAATGCGACCCAATTGTCGGCAAGCCTTCGCCGATCATGGTTGCGCTGATCATGGATCTGCTGAAGCTGCCGCCCGAACGCTGTATCATGGTCGGCGATCGGCTCGAAACCGATATTCGCATGGGGATTGCCGCGGGCATGGCTACGTGCCTGGTGCTCACCGGCGATGCGACGCGTGAGAAGCTGGCGGCCGCGGGCCTGCACCCGACCCTGGTGCTCGAGCGGATCGACGGATTGCTGACGAGCAGTCGGCAGTAGGCAAGCGGCAGGAACCACGAGGCAGTAATCGACTGGTGACTGGCGACTGGCGACTGGTTCCTGAATAAGATTGAAGAATGCGATATAGCTACCAGTACTACAAAATGGTCTTTCATGGCCGCCAGATGCCGTTCGCGTTCGTCGATTTGGATCTGCTCAAGGCCAACATTCGCCAGACAATCGCCCGCGCGGGCACGAAGCGCATCCGGCTAGCCTCGAAGTCGATTCGTGCGGTCGCGTTGATCGAGAAGATCCTGGCAGCGAACCCGGCGTTCCAGGGCCTGATGTGTTTCACCGCGCCGGAGGCGGTCTGGCTGAGCCGGCGCGGGCTCGACGACCTGTTACTGGGCTACCCGTGCTGGCATGCCGAGCAGGTCCGCATGATCTGCGCCGAAGTGCGCCGGGGCAAGATGATCGTGCTGATGATCGACTCGGCCGAGCATGCCGAGCATCTGGCGGCGATCGCCGCGGCCGAGGGCGTGACGCTGCCGGTGTGCCTCGATCTCGACATGGCGCTCGACCTGCCGGGGCTGCACTTCGGCGTCTGGCGATCGAGCGTGCGGACAAGCGACGATGCGCTGCGCGCGTTCGCGGCGATCGAGCGCCGCAAGCACCTACGGCTCGACGGCGTGATGGGCTACGAGGCGCAGATTGCTGGTGTCGGCGACGATGCGCCCAACCAGCGCGCCAGGAACGCGCTGATCCGTCAGCTCCAACGCCGCTCGGTTCGGCTGGTGGCCGAGCGGCGCGCCGCGATAGTGCGCGCGCTAATCGATCGAGGCGCGCAACTGCGCTTTGTGAACGGCGGCGGCACTGGCAGCCTGGAGTCGACCACGCGCGAAGACGTGGTGACCGAGGCGACCGTCGGCTCGGGCTTCTTCGCGCCGGCGCTGTTCGACGACTACCAGGCCTTTCGCTATCTGCCGGCGGCTGGCTTCGCGATCGAGATCGTACGGCGCCCGCGCGCAGATCTATACACCTGCCTGGGCGGCGGTTATGTCGCATCCGGCAGCGCGGGGCCCGAGAAGCTGCCGCGCCCGTATCTGCCGGCCGGCGCGGCACTGCTGCCGCTCGAAGGCGCCGGCGAGGTGCAGACGCCGATCCGTTACCGTGGCGGCGAGGCATTGGGGCTGGGCGACCCGATCTTCATGCGCCATAGCAAGGCCGGTGAGCTGTGCGAGCATTTCAATACGCTGCTGCTGGTGGCGGATGGCGCGGTCGTAGATGAGGTGCCGACCTATCGCGGCGAGGGCCAGGCGTTCCTGTAAGTGGCCAGGAGTCAAGAGTCAATTGGTCGATAGTGCCTATTTGTTCTTTGTTCTCTGTTCTTTGTTCCTTGTTCTTGGTTCTCGGTTCTCGTGATGTAGCAGGACACTGATCATGACGACTACCTGGCACAACTGGTCCGGCTCGGTGAGCGCCCAGCCGAAGGCCATCCACTGCCCCGCGACGCGCGACGAGATCGTGGCAATCGTTCGCGATGCGCGAGCGCGCGGCGCGAATGTGCGCGTGGTGGGCGCCGGGCACTCGTTCACGCCGCTGGCGCAGACCGATGGCGTGCTGATCAGCCTCGATCGCTACGCGGGGCTGGAGTCGGTCGACGTCGCGGCGCGCCAGGCGACGGTACGCGCGGGTACCAAGATCAAGGCGCTGGGAGAGTTGCTGTTCGCGCAGGGCCTGGCGCAGGAAAACCTGGGCGATATCGACGTACAATCGATTGCTGGCGCGATCAGCACCGGCACGCACGGCACCGGCATCACACTCGGCAGCATCTCGACACAGGTGGTTAGGCTGACGCTTGTCACCGGCGCGGGCGATCTGCTGGAGTGCTCCGAGCAGCAGCATCGCGAGCTGTTCAAGGCCGCGCAGGTGTCGCTCGGCGCGCTGGGCATCATCACCTCGGTCACGTTGCGGCTCGTACCCACGTACCGGCTCGACTACACCTGGGGGCGTGAGCCGCTGGGCGCAACACTCGAGCATCTCGAACAAGAGCGCGGCGCGAATCGCAACTTCGAATTCTACTGGTTCCCCTATAGCAAGTGGGCGCTGGTCAAGCGCATGAATACAACCGGTGCGCCCGCGCGCTCGAAGAACCTGCTGCGGCGGTTCAACGACCTGGCGCTCGAGAACGGCGCGTTCGGGCTGTTGAGCGAGATTTCTCGGCGAGTCCCATCGGCCAGCCCGCGCGTCGCCAGGCTGTGCGGTGCGCTCATATCGGGCGGGCGCGACGTGAACCACAGCCACAAGGTCTTTGCGACCACGCGGCTGGTGCGTTTTAATGAGATGGAGTACAGCATCCCGGCCACGCGCATGGCCGACGCGATCCGCGCGATCGACGCCTGCATCCGGCGGGAGCGCTTCCGGGTGCATTTCCCAATCGAGTGCCGCTATGTGCGCGGCGACGATATCTACCTTAGCCCGGCCAGCGGGCGCGACTCGGCCTATATCGCCGTGCATATGTACCAACGCATGTCGTATCGTGAGTACTTCGCCGCGGTCGAGGCGATCTTTCGCGACTTCGGCGGGCGGCCGCACTGGGGCAAAATGCATACGCTGACCGCCGCCGACCTGCGCGGGCTGTACCCCGAATGGCCACGCTTCCAGGCCGCGCGTCGCCAGCTCGACCCGGACGGCGTATTCCAGAACGCCTACCTCAAGCAGTTGCTGGGCGATCTGGCTGAGGAGCGCCGTGTATGATCATCTTTGAACGCGAACGTGCGCCTTATTCTATCTCAACCGATCCGGCTCGATTGGATCTCGACGCGATTCATGCGTTTCTGGCGCACGAGTCGTACTGGGCCGCCGGCATTGCCAAGAATGTTCTGGCGCGCGGGATTGCCCATTCGCTATGCTTCGGCGTCTACCGCGCCGGCGCGCAGATCGGCTTCGCGCGGGTGATCTCCGACTACGCCACCTACGCATATCTGAACGACGTCTATATCTTGTCGCCGCACCGTGGCCAGGGCCTGGCGAGCTGGCTGATCGAGTGCGTGCTGGGCGCGCACCTGCGCGATGTGCTGCGTATCCTGGAGGTGTGTCTGGTCTACGACCGGCGCGCTCGTCGCTATACCTGGCATCTGGTAGTCGAAAATGGCAGAGAGCCAAAAGCCTGGCCAGGAACAAACGTCGTCGCAGTTGATCTTGGTGAGATCCATCCGGCGGTGGTGGGCGACGGGCAGCAAGCCACCAGCATCAGCTGTCGGGAGCGGCGGCATGAGCAGCAAGGCCACGCCAAACGGCTTGCCAAACTGAGCAAGGCACTTAGCCGGAAGCAGAAAGGCAGCCGTCGAGAAAGGCGGTTGAAACAGGCCCGGAGCCGGATGCGGGCCAAGCACCGGCGCGTGATGCGCGATATGGAGCACAAGATTAGCCGCGCGGTGATCGACGTGGCGGTCGGGCAGCAGGCGAATCGGATCGTGATCGGTGACGTGCGCGACATCGCGGATGGCGTCAAGCTTGGGAAGCAGCATAACCAGCAATCTTCACAATGGAACCACGGCCAGATCCGCCGGTACATTACCTACAAGGCCGAAGCGGAAGGCATGAGTGTGGAGTTGGTAGAGGAGCACTACACAACGCAGACCTGTCCGAACTGCTCCAAGCGGCACAAACCACGCGGCAGGAAGTATACCTGCGGGCAGTGTGGTTTCAGCACGCACCGCGATGTGGTGGGGCAGATCAACATCCTGTCGCGGTACACGACCGGACAGGTGGGCTGCTTGCGCGCTCCCACGATCATCAAGCATCGTATCCCGCACAACCTGCGGGTTATGCGTAGACGCCGGGACACCGGCCAGTCAGTAATGGCCGTAGCTCGTGGGACTGGTCGCCAGTCGCGAGAAGCTGCGGGGCTTATGAACTTTTATTATTAAATCGGGCATTTCGCACCGTCACACGCGCGGGGCTAAAGCACCCGCGCTAACAGCCCAAGCCCGCTGAAGCGGGCTACCCGATTAATTTCTTAATCTTCATTAGCCCCAGCAGAGTGTCACATATTCTCGCTGGACGCTCTTATGTTTAGTGGATAGGGAATCACATGGCATCATTCTATTCGTCGATCACCGATGAGCAAGCAGCACTGATCGGCGGCGCCGCGGTGTTTTTTGTTGCGACCGCCGATCCCAAGCTCGCGCACGGGCCAAATGGTGAAGGTGCGGTGAACGTCTCGCCGCGCGGCGGTGTACCGCTATACATCCTTTCGCCTAACCGGATCGCCTTCCTGGACTACGCCGGCAGCGGAAATGAGACCGCTCGGCATTCGCTTGCCGGTGGGCCGATCACGGTGATGGTGGCCTCGTTCGACGAAGGAGATGCGGCGATTGTTCGGCTGTATGGTAAAGCGACCATAACCCCGCTGGCCGACTCGCCGCTGGCCGAACTACTGCTTGAGCATCCGGCTGAAGATATCAAGCTGCCACTGCGCCAGGTGGTCGAGGTTGAGATTGAGCGTACGATGACCAGTTGTGGCTATGGCGTACCGGTCATGGAATTCGTCCGCAATCGCCGGGCAGCCGATCGTGGGCGGCGCTACAAAGAGTCGCGCTCGCTGAGCAAAGCGCAGTCCACCTGAATCATACGTTCGATCCAAGTTCCCATAGTTCCCTCAGTTCCCTCGCCAGGGCCAGAAGGAACTATGGGAACTAAAGGAATTCGGAACAGCTGTCGATAGCTTGTACTTAATGCGCATCATAGACGATCCGCCCCTTCAGGCGCGCCAGCGCGTAGCTAAAGCCGCTTTCTAGATCGACGCGGGCGGTGATTTGAGCCAACTCGATACCCAGGTGAACCATGGTCTGAGCCACGGCCGGGCTGATGCCGACGAGCACCATCTCGGCGCCAAGCAGGCGGGTGGCCTGGCCCGCCTGGATGATATAGTTGGCAACACTCGTATCGACCACCGGAACGCCGGTGATATCGATCAGCACGACCTGTGTGTCGCGCGTTCTGATCGCCTCGAGCAGCGTTTCGATGAATCGATTGGCGCGTTGGTCGTCGATCACGCCGACCAGCGGCATCACCAAGATACCTGGGGCGATTGAGGCGACTGGGCTGGACAGATCCAGGATGGTCTGCAGCAGCAGCTCCTGGCGCCGCGCCGCCTCCTCGAGCGCGTGTTGGCGCTCGATCGTTTCCCGGAAGAGCCGGGCGTTCTCAAGCGCTACCACGACCGCATTGGCAATGCGCTCGATCGTTGTGAGATCGGCAGGGGTGCAGGCGTCTGCCTCGGTGCTCTCCAAGGCGAGCATCCCTCTCATGCGCCGCTCGACAAGCAGGGGTACGCCCACCATCGTCCGTGCACCACGGGCGCGGGCTTCGTCGAACGCGCTCGCATCCTCCAGGAGCGGGTCGACTATCAGCGATCGCTCGCTGGCCACCACCCGCCCGAGCAGTGAGTCGGGCCGCAACTGGGCGTGCTGCCGGGTAATGTCGGGGTCGGCCTCCCGTAAAATGCCGATCAGAAGCAGCTTGATTGGTTTGCCGTAGCGTGCGATCGTCTCGATCGTCGTGCGATCGACCATGAGCTTGCTGGCCTGCTTGAGATAGTCGGCGAGCGCGATCGACCATGGCGTGCGCTCAAGCGTCACAACGTCGACGCCAGTATCCACAAAGCGCGTGCTCGGCTGGCTGGCGAGGGTTGCTTCGACGCCATGCACGATCATCTGACTCAGAATCTCGACACTGCGAAAGCCCATGTCGAACTCGCGCTGGGCGATCGTGGCATGGATGCTGCCTTCCTTGAGCATCGCGATCGTCGCAGGCACCAGATCAAAACCGACGATCTTGACCTGCTCGGCGCGCTGAGCCTCCGCGACCGCCCGCGCCCAGATTGGGCCGTTGAGGCTGGCCGCGCCGAATGCGCCGGCCAGATCGGGATGTGCAGCCAGTGTTTCACGGCCATGATGAAACCCCAGATCGCGGTCGTCGTGGATGGCGAACGGTGGCAGCGCCTCGATTCCCGTGCCTGCGATCGCCGATTGAAAGCCTTGGATGCGCTGGCGCATGTTGATCTGCTCGGTGCTATAGATACTGATGCCAACTTGCCCGCGGCCTGGCAGCAGCCGCGCCATTGCCTGGCCGGCCAGGCGCCCGGCCTGCAGGTTGTCGGTGCCAATGTCGAGCAGCGCCGCGCTCTGCGCGATTGCCGGCGTGGCGAAGGTGATCAGCGGGATACCGGCCTGGCGCGCGCGCTGAATCGCCGGCTCCAGCGCTTGGGCGTCGGCTGGCGCCAGAGCGATGCCGCTGATTCCGTCGCGAATTGCCTGGTCGATCAGCATCTCCTGAGAAACTTCGCTGTCCATCGTGCCCATGGCATACAGTGCCTCGACACCAAGTTCGTAGGCCGCCGCTTGAATGCCTTTGCCGACATTGTCCCAGAAAGGATTATTTCGTTCGCCAATCAGCCGGTAGACGTCGAACTCACGCTGCTGATCGTCGAGAAGCACAAGGCTCACCCAGCTCCAACGTTCGTAGGGCAGCAAGTCTTTGACGCCGAATCCCATGATCCGAATCAGTTTGTCCTGGTCAGTTGAAGATGTCACCGCCGCAAGTACCTGATCGAGCAATCGCACCTCTTGGGCCGACTGCACAAGTTCGCGGTAGATCTGGCGCCGCTCATCGCTCGAGCTGTTCGGCGCCTCGGTGGGGGCGCCCTGTAGGATTGGATCGGTAAGTTCGGGCTGCTGCGTCATCGTAGGTTCCCTTTCGTCGACCATGTATTGCGACTATGCTAATTGTATAGTATACGAACGGTGGGTGGCGAATCAAGCATACGATGGTATCAAAGCAGTTATAATTAGACCTACGCAGCCTCGTCAACCGGCCTACAACGCAAAACCGCCAAGGATGAACCGATCCTTGGCGGTTTTATGTCGGGGGAGCTGAACTTTCTACATGTCTTCCGGCAGCGCCGCTCGCCCGGCGTTGGTCATGAGCCCATCGGCGATCAATCGCTGGGCGATCGCGCGATTCGCCGCAGTCCATGTGCTGCGCTTGCGCCGCGGCGAGAAGCGCTGGGCGTATTTCTCGCCGTCGATGCCCTTCATGATGCCGTCGATCCAGCCGTAGCACAACGCTGTCTCGACCAACTGCTCATAGGTGACGGTCTGTTTGCCCGAGGCCTTTTTGTAGATGATCACCCAGATGTCTTTATCGGTCTGCCCATGCGCCGCAAGCCAGTCGGCAAAGTCCTGGGTGGTCTGTACCGCGAGCGTTTCGCCAATGTCCATGCTCAAAACCTTCGCGTGATAAATAGTCTGTAGTGCGTAGTTCGTAATACGGATGCGATATATCCCGTCGCTACGCACTACGCACTACGTACTACCTGCCTAGGCTTCAAATCTCAAACCGCTGCCGTCGGCCCTACAAATCGCGCCGGCTGAACTGGCGCATGGCCAGCGCGAGCGCTAGCACAGCATAGCATGCCGCATACAATACCATCGCCTGGCTCGGCGGCGAGGTGCCGCCGAATGGCGATGGAACCGCGCTCAAAATCTGCGGCTGCATGAGGTAGGCCGCGCGCCGCCACAGCGCCTCAACCGGCATCAGCAGGCTCGTGACGATGCCGACATTCACGGCGGCGTGTGATTGCAGTAACGCGCCGATCTGCTCGACCCATGCCCCGATGAACGCCAACCCATACAGCATGAACAGCGCGACGCCATTAGTCAGCGTCGACAAGAATGTGCCACCTAGCAGCGAAAGCGAGAGCAACACCAGCGCTTCCAGCAGCAGCAGCAGCACCGCGGCCGGATTTGGCGGCACATAGCCCGAGCGCAGATAGACGATCAACATAATGCCGCCGCCGAGCAGGGCCATGTAGATCAGCAGCATCATCGCATAGCCGAGCCACTTGCCGAGCACAACCTGCCAGCGCCGCACCGGCTTGGTGACGATCGCCTGAATCGTATGCGTCGCGATTTCGCCGGAGACGGTATCGACCGAGGCGAAGATTGCGAGCATGACGGTCAAAAAATGCACGACATACAGGCCGGCGATCAGCAAGATGTTATAGTTGAAGCGCAGCTGAATCGCGCTGACACCGTGCTCCTTCAAGTTTGCGTCGATCAGTGTGAAACCGATCGTAAAGAGAAGCAAAAACAGCCCGCCAAGGCCCAGCGCCGCCAGCACCATCTTGCGGCGCCGCGCCTCATGAAATGTCAGCCAGGTAATTGTGCGAATTGTATTCATTGTTGTCGGTTGTCAGTTGTCGGTTGTCAGTTGTCCACAACAACTGACCACTGACCACTGACAACTACTCTACTGTCCGCTATCTTCATTCCCCACCACTTCGAGAAATAGCTGCTCCAACGACATACGGCGCGGGGTAAGCGCGTAGAGGCGTGCGCCGCTCGCTATGGTGCGCTCGGCGATCAGGGGCAACATATCTTCATCGGCAAGCGTCAGGTCGAGCGTCGTAGCCACGGCTTCGGCGAGGGCAACGTTCGCGTGTTGAGCGAGATCCGGCGGCCGGTAGTCGCTGGCCGCGGCGCTGTGGCGTACTGGCTGCTGGTCGCGCAGGCGCAGATCGATCGCCAGCTCGCCTAGCGCCGCCAGCAACTCCGGCGTCACGAGGTCCACTCGCAGCTCGGCCTGGAGCTGGCCAGCCGCCATATCGGCGAGCGCCAGGGTCTGGAGCACGCGCCCGGCTTTGATAAACGATACGCGATCGCAAGTCGCCTCGACTTCGCCCAGCAGGTGCGAGTTGAGAAACACGGTGGTGCCGCGCGCCTTCAAATCGCGAATAATCCCGCGCACCAGCATCCGCCCGAATGGATCGAGCGCCGAGGTCGGCTCGTCGAGAAATACCAGTGTGGGTTCGTTCAGCAACGCCTGTGCCAGCCCGATCCGCTGGAGCATGCCTTTCGAGAAGCCGGCAATTGGCCGGCGCGCGTGCTCGGTCAACCCAACCTGCTCGAGCAGCTCAGGAATGCGGCGGCGGCGCGTTGCGGGATCCATGCCATACAGCCGACCGTGAAGATCGAGCAGTTCGGCGGCTTGCAGCCATTCATGGAAGCGAAAATGCTCGGGCAGGAAGCCGATCTTCGCCATTGACTCGGCATGGCTGGGCGGCTGCCCAAGCACGCGCGCGGTTCCGCCAGTTGGTGCCGCGAGCCCCAGCAGCATTTTCACTGATGTACTCTTGCCGGCGCCGTTTGGCCCCAGAAAGCCGAAAACCTCGCCCCGCGGCACTGCCAGGGTGAGGTCGGCCACGGCCACTTTTGCGCCGTAGGTTTTACGAAGGCCGGTGGTCTCGATTACCAGGTCGGGCATACTTGTCTCGATACATGGTTTGCCATAGTGCGTAGGGCGTAGTGCGTAGATAGAAATACGCACTACGCACTACGCACTATAAGTCTATCTCAGAGTTCTGTCTAATGTACCGACTCCGCAGTCGTAATCAGCATCGCGATCATATCTTCTGCGTTCAGGCTGCTGTCGCCTTTGCCCGCGAGCATATACAGCCGATCGCCACTCTGCCAATAGAGCTGCCAGTGTAGGTCGCGCCGCGAGCCGCCGCCAACCAGCAGCGCAGGCTGGCCGCTGACGCTCACTTGCCGAATATTGTCGGTGTCGGCCGGGAACGGGAAGATCAACGTATTATTCCAGTTGATCTGTCGGCTGGCGATCTCGGCTTGCTCCGGCGGCGTGCCCAGCACGCGCAGCGCGGCCTTGCCTAGTTGCGCCAAATCGACGCCTCCCGGCAGGGTGATATTCGGGCTCTGGCCCTGGTTGAGCGTCAGGTCGTAGTTCGCGCCGTGATAATGCGCCGCGACAAACGATTTGGCTTCGACTACGATCGGCTGAGCGCCAAGCGCATCGGGGATGGTCACGTCGTGGATGTCGAGCAGATCGAGCACCTGGCGCGCACCGGCGACATTGATCTGGAATTGCGCTTTGTTCGGGCCGATGACTGTGTACTCGGTGCTCAGCGGCGCGCTCGGCAGTTGCCCCGGCTGCGCAATCGCATAGCCGGCCGCCTGGGCGGCTTCGTCGGCCGAAGCGACCGTGCGCGGCGGAGTGCGGTCGCTGACCTGCGGCTTGCCGATGAACAGCGCGTCGTGATTGAGATTGAGGGCCTTGAGCTGCTCCACGCGATTCGGGTCAATCGGCATAAAGACGACCTTCTGCACGCGGAAGACGCTTAGCAGCTGGTCGGCGGCGGCGCGCACCGGCGGGAGCGCCAGCAGGCTCAGTATCACGACGATCGCGGCTATGCCGGCAAGCCACGAACGGCGTTTGGACCAAAAGCTCATTTGATACTGCATAGAAGTTCTCCTTGTTGGTTTCGTTTCGGTGGATGCTGGCTCCGGCGGCGCTTGTGCTGCGATTCGCATGCGGCTGAGTGCCACGTGTGGGTCGGGGATGGCGGCTGGTGCGGGCAGCAGCGCGCGCACCTGAGCGGCTAGCGCGCGCTGGGTTTCGAGCGTGCCGCGGCAGCTCGGGCAGCTTGCAATATGCGCGCCCAGTGCCGCGCGCTCCAGGGCGGGCAGCTCGCCATCGAGATAGGCGCGCAGCTGCCCTTCATCACAGCAGTTGGTCATGGCATCCTCGTATCGTGTGTATTATGCGCTTCGGCCGGGTTCAGCCGCCCATAGGCGGCCGCGAATGCGCGCTCGGCGCGGGCCAGCAGCGTTCCGACCGAGCTTGGGGCGATATCCAGCGCTTCGGCGATCTCGTTGTAGGTCAGGCCGGCATAGCGCAGCAGCAACAGCTTGCCCTGGCGCTCGGGTAGCGCGGCCAGCGCCGCTTGTGCGTACGCGCGATCCTCCGCGCGCACCAGCTCGCCGTGCGGGTCGACCTGGGTGGGCGGCTCGGCCAGCCGCTCGATCCGGCGCTGGGCGCGGCGTTGGCCGCGCAATGCGTTATAGCCGCCGTTCAGCCCCACCCGGCGATTGTTTTTTGAGCGAACAATGACCTTTACCTTCTCCTTCCCTATCGATACGCAGTGTAGCACGACGCCCTTCCATTATTCTTGATCGTCCGGCAGTCTCATCTGCTCATACGTTTGGATAAACGCACGTTCAGCGCGCACCAACAGCGTGCCAACCGAGCCGGGTGCGACCTGTAGCGCCGCCGCTATCTCGGCATAGGCTAACCCAGCGTGCCGCAGTAGGAGCAGCTTGGCTGTACGCTCCGGCAATCGCGCAAGGGCCGCCTGCACGCGCTCGCGCTCCTCGCGCCGTAAATACTCGTCCTGCGGATCGCTCTGCTGCTCCGGCTCCACCCATCCGAGCCTGCGCTGCAAGCGCTGTGTACTGCGTAACGCGTTGTAGGCACGGTTGACGGCGACACGGTAGAGCCACCCGCCGAGCGCGCTGGAACCATCCAACCGTGGCGGCTGTTGGTAGAGCGCCGTAAACGTTTCCTGCGCCAGATCCTCGGCCTCTTGTGCGTGGCCAACAACCCCGTACAACACCCGATAGACCGCCGCGTAGTGGCGCAGAAACAGCTCTTCAAAGGCTGTCCTATCGCCCGAACGCAGCCGCTCAAGCAGGGCCGCATCGGAGTCAGTCACCGCGTAATCTCTGGATACTAGCTGGCTGGTCATTAATCTCAACTGCTCGCATAAGCGCCGGCCTTTGCTACTATAACACCGCTGGCCGTGGATTTGTGACAGTGTGACTTGACAGTGAGATGGGCATCCCGCCCCTCCTGCCTTCTCTGTTGGGCCATAGTATACCGCCGTGAAACGAAGAGCGGTAGCACTTGAGTGCTACCGTTTTCGTGTCTTAAAACCTCAGACATGAGGTGGGTTGTTTTGACAGTGCTTTGCGTAGTAGTCAAGCAGGAAGCGGGCGACCTCCATCATCACCCGCTCCTCTTCCGTTGGCTCAGGCCTCGGCTTCTTGGGCTTTGGCCGTGGGCCAGAAGATGACGCTCTCACTGTCGCCCTCAATCTTGAAGCGGATGGTATCGCCCTTCGTCTTGATGAAGCGAATCACCAGCCCGCGCCGGTCAGCTGATGCAGCCAGACGATTACGGACGGTCTGCTTCGTTGGGTCTCCAGAGTCCAGCTCGACACAGCCATAGTCGCCGGGTACCTATTTAGTTTTGTGAGCAGACATCAATGGCGCACAAATTTTCGCCAACGCGCTGGTAATAAATCGGTAGTGGCGCGGTCATATCAACAAAAATCGCCATCGCTCTGAAATTTGCTCACAAAACTAAAGTGATACGTCGCCGGGACCAAACTCCGACAGATAGGCGTCATACTCGCGCTGGGTAGCAGCGCGGATACCGACCGTGCGGAAATCCTCTTCCGCGACTTTTCGTACCGTTGGCATGATTTTTTCCTTTCTATTGTTAGCCATTGGCCGGAAATGTATCCATAACTATATGCAGATCGTCGTATTTGGCTATATAGAGGCTGTATAAATAAAATACTTCACTTATTGACGGTTACTGCATTTTGTGACATTTCATCATCAATCGCACGAATACCTAACACGTCATCGCAAACCATGCCCATTGATGACGTGGGTTTGTGAATTGCCTCACACTGGGTCCTATCTCCAAGGAGATGGTATAATCGGCGGATGGTCGTCCGCTGATCGGAGCGAAAGATGGAAGAATGGATGTCCAACGAACTCCACATTATCTTGGGAACAGGCCCAGTCGGATGCTGGATTGCCATCGCGCTCAGGGAACTTCATATTCCCGTGCGGGCCGTCAATCGAAGCGGCAAGCGCCCGGATCTGATGCCCGCCGACGTGGAGATAATCGCGTCCGATGTCTCTGATGTCGCCTCTGCGACAGCCGCTGCTACAGGTGCACATGTGATCTACCAGGCGCTCAACCCGCCATACCATGAGTGGCACACGTATTTTCCTGGGTTGCAAGCAGCAGCGCTTGCAGCGGCCAGAAGCACCGGAGCACGCTACGTCTCGATCGAGAACCTCTACATGTACGACTCCTCAAAGCCGATAACCGAGGATTCACCAATGCGGCCGCGTTCGAAGAAAGGGGAACGGCGTGCCAGAATGGCGGAAGAAGTTATGGCTGCGCACCAGCGGGGGGATATCCGTGCTACCGCGCTGAGATCCAGCGATTATTATGGACCAGGTGTCCTCGGCTCAGCACTCGGCGAAAGGGTTTTCGGCAATCTTGTGGCAGGAAAAAAGGCGCAATTGAGCGGATCGGCTGTCATACCACATTCGTTCGCCTACATTGAGGATGTGGGCCGGGCAGCGGCCATGCTTGGTACCCGCCAAGATTCCCTCGGCAGCGCATGGATTGCACCACATGCGCCAGCGCTAAGCCAAGGAGCGATGGTCGAGAAGGCCTGTCGCGCACTTAAGATCAAGCCGCAGATGACGGTTGTGTCACCGTTGATGATGCGGATAGCCGGGTTTTTCATCCCGGAAGCGCGTGCCTCGGTAGAAATGATGTATGAGTTCACCGATCCGTTTGTGGTCGATTCGAACGGCATTCAACGTGCGTTCGGTTTGGAGCCCACGCCGGTTGACATCGCGATTGAACGAACAACGAGTTGGTACAAGAAGCACGCAGGCACGCAGTAAATCGGCACGTACGGTGCGAACAACCGGTTGCAGCGGACCGCCTTCGGCACCACTGAATGTAGCCGTTGGGTGGGCAGCTCGTCTCTGAATATGACCGAGTCAGAGCAAGCTAGGAGGAAACTCATGAGAGCGATTGTATACACAAAATACGGATCACCGGATGTTCTTCAGCTCAAAGAGGTAGAAAAACCTATCCCAAGGGCAATGAGGTACTGATACGAGTATATGCGACAACCGTAACAGCAACGGACTGCAGAATTAAGTCATAATTCCTGGCCATGTCTATTTCACTGGCCCTTGGCGCCGGGGTTTCGGCTGGCGCCAAAGGCTACCATCAGGCACCTTCTCCCATCAAGGGTGTCCCATCCTGCTCACAACTCCCCGAACCCTCCGGGCTTCCCCTGGGGAGTTTTCGCAGGACGCTGCGCGCCACTTGACGGCAGGAACTTCCTCGATGGGTGCCAGCCGCTGCGCCGAAAACCCCTGTATGTGCGCCTGCGGGCCGGCCTTCTTGAAAGCGCATCCTCATCACAGCAGATGCAACGTGAGCGCCACATGTAGTGTTGTCAGAGAGTCGATGTTGCACCCGATAACACGCGGGTCAGAAGCTTCACAATTTCGTCTAAGTCATTTGGTGCGTTCTCAATTAGCCAACTGGTAAGCGCAAGTCCATACTCGATTTTATTGCCGTCATAATCCACCCGACTTTCAGAGAAATGCCCGAAAATATCTTGCAGTAATTTTGCGCCGTCTACGCATGCAACCGACCCTCGTTTCTGTTGCTCCTCATCACTGATTCCCTTTACCAGATATTTTTTATCTGACGCATGTTGGTCAATCCACGCTGCAATTTCTTCCGCACTCACTGGCGAATCACGAAACCCTTGAATGCTGGAAGCAACCGCAGCAATTGCCTGCGGGTTAAGGAGATAGTTCTCATACATTGTTCGTTCCAAGAAAGTCACTGCGTCATTGCTCTGATGCCTGAGTTCTTTTTGGTCCTGCTCGCTTAACCCCTCGCGGTCGAAGATAAAACCAAGAGCAGGTGGAAGCAGACTCTGTCCCCCACTCAACTGGTTATAGATATCTATTACCAACTTCTTGTGTTTGCCCTTAAAGTCACCGGTATGCTTGACACCGAGAATGCTTGTGCCGAGCAATGGTCGCTTGGTTAATCGTTCCAGAATGAGCGGGAAACAGCGTTCCTCTGTCGGCCCTTCCACCCATAAAATGTTATCCATCCCGAACACATCAGAAAGCCGTGCGCCGATTTCTGAGAGATAGAGACGAAGCTTCTGTGTTTCCGCGACATCAATTGTTTCAATTTTGCTTTCCGCTTCTTGTTTGCGTATCAGGAATAGTTGTTGTGGATCGGCTGCGGTAATTACTGTAGGAGAGTGTGTGGTAATGATGTACTGATGTTGTGGATACTGCTTGAGGATATCAAAGAGCTTTCGGATAGCCCCTGGATGAAGGAAGCTCTGCGGTTCATCAATAATAATCGTCCTGGGGAAATCAGACGTGAGAACGACGTAGAGCATCGCCAATACTTGACCTATTCCTGTGCCACTTTCTTGTAGCGGCACAGTGAGGTCATATCGCTCACTGTCAGGGTCAATAGTCCATAGACTGATACGTACATAACTTGGGTTGTCTGGGATCGGGGCGACTCCCACCTCTTTGATTTCTGGAAAAACTGTTGTTACGAGCCGATTTAGTTTCCTGTATCTGCTCGGATTCCTTCCCTGTAAAACGTCCAGTACTTGTGCAAGATTTGATGCATCTGGCTGAAGTACAAGTGTGTGTCCAACGCCATATTGACCGACATTCAATCGCTCGGCACGAAACAGATATATCCGGTTCTGTAAAATTCCCGCTAAGTTATATGGTAACGTCTCCTGCGCTTTAGTATTACTGCTCCCCTTCAATTGCGGCAGCCTATTAAGTCGGTCAATTGTAAAATACATGGTTTGATCGCTGCTTGTGGTGTCGCCATATGCTTCTGGATAGGCTGATATGAATCCACCTGGCTGATAGATACATCGGAATATGTTTTTGCCGGATATGGATTGGATGAATTTTTCCGCCGAAGCGCTAACGTCAGCCCCTGGGAGACCTAGTAAATGAAATTGTGGCGCATAGTCAACCATAAGACTTAAAAGCTCATCACGCTCAAGCTCAAAGGAAATATGCACATCTGAAATGTTATGTGGGATGGCTCCCACGTACGGCATGGTTTTCAGGCTTAGATGTGGCTTATTTTCAAACTGTAAACTTAGCGCCTGCACGAACGCTGTTTTCCCCACATTATTTTTCCCAACGACCACATTGAAACCAGGAGTGAAGTGCAGTTCTTCTGATGAAAGAAAACTTTTGTAATTGTGTATCTGGAAGCGGGTAATCCGCATAGAGCAAAACTCCCTTTGTCAAAGCCTAGCAAGCCTGAACCAGCGCGGTTATCATACCACCGATGATACGACGTGTCATGTTCCTGTACTGCGGTGGCACCCTTCCTGCCTGCCGGTGCCCCAAACCCGGACCCCACCAAGGCATTGGAGTTACCTAGACAGAGGCGGCGCCCGGCCTGAGCCTTGACCGGCGCGCTATACTCCACTTCCCCACCGCGGGAGGGTGCCTCCTCCATTTCCTGTCTGCCGTACGCCCGTCCCGCTTCGCCGTCCCCCGCGGCGGGATAAACCTGCATCAGCGCGCCGAGTCAAGGCCGCCGCCCCAGAGGCGTACAGACGCTCTATCTCACAGTCTGGGTCGGCTCATCCACTGGGAAAATCTCGATGATTCATGACACAAATGTTTCACACCATTGAGCTATCATTGTTCGCGCAGAAGATCAGTAGTAGAATACCTGTTCAGGCGAACAATGCCGAACGCGGAAGGAGCGCCCCATGACGGCCCAAGATATAATCGCCGCCCTCTATGGCAGGGTTTCCGACAAGAGCAAGCAAGGCGACAACTTTAGTGTCCCAACCCAGCTTGAGAAAATGCGGTCCTGGGCGCGTGATCAGGGATGGATGATTGAGACTGAGCTAACAGAGAACGCATCGGCCTACATGGAAGGCCTGACGCGCTCGGAACTGAATAAGGCGCTCGACCTCGCCCGAAAGGGCAAAATCAACGTCCTTGTCTTTTTCTCCCCCGACCGCTTCACCCGCGACATGGCAGACGGCGTGATACTCCGGCGTGAGCTAAAGAAGCTCGGCGTGCGCTTATTTTGCTACTGGCCAACCCCCCACGAAATCACTTCAGACATGGAAATCATGCACATCCTGACTGACTACCAGAACCAGCAGTTTATCGAGAAAAACAAAGAAGCCTCGATGCGCGGGTATATGGGAAAAGTCGAGATGGGGCTGTATTCTGCCGGAACCCCGCCTTACGGCTACATCCTTGAAGGCAAGAAAAAAGACACGGCCATCATCATCTTCGAGGAGCAAGCCTACTGGGTGCGAAAAATCTTTCAGTGGTACTCGTACCAGGAGGTTAGTGCGGCCGATATCGCCAGAACGCTCAACGAACAGGGCGCACCCCTGCCCCACTCAACCACCGGCACCCGCGAGTGGACCAGTCGCCTGGTGCGGCACATCCTGGCCAGTGAGACATACGCTGGTGTCTGGTATGCCTTCCGCTGGCAGAAGGTGGGCAAGGGCAAATTTAAGCAGCGCCCCCGGCAGGAGTGGCGCCCTGTCCCCGTCCCGTCCATCGTGCCGCATTCTCTTTGGGAGGAAGTCCAGGATAAACTCAGAAGCCGCCATGTTGGACGAGGTGCTAAAGGCACCTACCTATTATCCAGCCGTATCCGCTGTATTTGTGGCAGCTCTGCCCGTGGTGCGTTTAATCGTAGCTCATATACCAGACAGGACGGCGTAAGAAAGACCTACTCATGGTATCGCTGCTGTAGTGACGAACGGCTCAAGGGCTTCTGTGGCCTGCCCCACTTCCAGGCAAAAGCCGTGGATGCTATCGTCTGGGGTTTTGCCTACGACCTAATCAAAAACCCGGAGAAGCTCCTCAAAGGCTACCGCGATCTGCAAGAGCAGTGCAGCGAGGAGGTAGACCGCCTCACGGACCAGATAACCACACTAACCCAAAGGATTGCGGAGCAGAAGGCAGAACTGGAAGACTTGCAGGAGCAGCGCAAGCGCACCCAGTCAAAGACAGTACGGACCATGCTGGATGACCAGATAGAAACACTGGGGCTGACAATTGACGAGATGGATGAGCGGCTTACCACGCTGCAAGCCGACGCCCTTACCCAGCCCTACACCGACGAGCATATTGAAGAAGCAATCGCGGAACTGAAGAAACTCCGCGAGATGTACGAGGCACTGGAGACTATCAACGAGGAGTCGGACTTTGAGGCAAAGCGGGCACTTATTAATATTCTCAATCTCAAGGTGACGCTCTATACCAAGGACAATGGGGAACGATGGATCGATATTCATTGGCTCCGCAAGGTATATCCGCGTCCTATTGATCGCACAGAAAACACCAACGGCACACGACACAGCCATGCAATCAGTGTCGCCCCGGCGCCAAGCGCCGGCGGCTGATGGTAAAGCGCCAGGAATGTCTCTTGCGCCAGATCCTCGGCCTCTTCGCGGCTGCCGACCAGATTGTAGAGCACGCGGTAGACCTGCCCGTAGTGTCGCAGAAACAGGCCCTCGAAGGCCTCGGCATCTCCGCGGCGTACACGCTCGATCAGCGCTTCTTCAGATTCGATCACCCCGTAATTCCTAGTCGTCAGCTGACGCGCCATGGTTCCAGATCGCCTATGCTTGTGCCGGCCTTTGTTCTAGTAACACCGCGGCGCGGGATTTTGTGACACGACTTATGCACGCTGGTTTCGCGGCTCATGAGTCGTCGCCGAGCGCATAGGCGCAAGCTTGCTCCAACGTCATCGCCCGCCCCGCCGCCCACGCCGCCGCGAAGGTCGCCGCGTCAAGGTGGGCGCGGACGGCGGCGACATTGCGTTCATAGTCCGCGCGTTGGAAATACACCACAGGCACGTTTATGGCTTGGCGTAGCGCTTCCGCTGCGCCGAACACTCGGGCTGCCCGTTCCCATGCGCCCTCCTCGATGGCGATCCCTGCCAGTGCATCGAGACAACTCGTTATATACATTTTGTCTTGTACTTCAACCAGCAGCGCGAGCGCCTCTGCGAGCAAGGCGCGCGCCGCCAATTGGTTGCCTTGGTGGTGTATGGCCAGCGCCAACGCATATAAGGATGAACCGGTCTGCCGCCTGTCACCCACTTCGCGATGCAAAGCCAGAGCCTCGGTGCTGAGCGTTGTCGCCCGCTCACCGTCGTCCTGATTCAGAGCAACAAGGCTGAGATACCTCAATGAAAGACCCATGCCTCCCTTGTCCCCTAATTCGCGAGAGAGTGCCAGGCTCTCCTCAAGAAATGGCGTCGCATGGCTATAGTCGCCCTGACAATACGCCAATTCCCCGAGCGCATGAAGCGTGCCGGCAACTCCCAGTCTGTTTTCGAGGTGCCGGAATAAACTAAGCGCCTCCTCCGTAAATGCAATTGCCCGCATATAATCGCCCAGATCACCAGCCAGCCCACCGAGATGGGAAAGTGCGCTGGCAATGCCCTGTTTGTCGTTCTGTGCTCGATAGAGGGTCAGGCTCTGTTCTAACAGTGTGACCCCCTGTTCAAAATCACTTTGAAACGCCGCAAGATATCCCGCGCCAAGAAGCGCCTTTGCCCGCACAACGGGCGACCCAGCTGGATATTGCGCGAGCGCTTCCCGTACCCAGCTGCGTCCCTCGCTCCAATGACTGTGCCGCAACCAGAACGGCGACAAAGCGCCCGCCAGTTGCAATCCCAACTTTGCTCGAGTTGTTGCGGGCTCTTCGAGTTGAGGCTCGAACGCCCAGCGAAGTGCTGCACGCAGGTTATCGTGCTCGCGCTCCAAACGATTCAACCACGCTATTTGTTCTGAAACTTCGAGGTGCGGCTCCGCTTCCTCAGCCAACGTGAGAAAGAAAGCAAGATGCCGATCGCGGACTGTCGCTTCTTCCTCCCACTCCAGCTGCTCCAACGCGTATTCGCGCACCGTCTCGA
>WNGF01001454.1_pt1 | contig 35491 bp, 38 predicted proteins | sample 5400641 | NCBI WGS metagenome assembly WNGF01 (sample SAMN13153371, study PRJNA577476) | soil metagenome | isolation source: 80 cm soil or saprolite under grassland replicate 2 | place: USA:California | collected 2016-06-15 | reverse complement strand
CGGATGTGATTCTTCTCAAGGAAGAGCTCGAGCGGATGCGCGAGCAGGTGGAGAACGTCGAGTGAGCCACTTTCCGGTAATACTTTCGGCGCCCTCGGGAGGAGGGAAAACAACGATCGCCCGCCGGCTGCTCGAGACGCGCCCGGATACCGGATACTCGGTGTCCTGCACGACGAGAAAGCCCCGCGCCGGCGAGATCGAGGGGAAGGACTACTATTTCAAGTCGCCGGCAGAATTCAAGGCGGCGCGGGAGAGAGGCGAGTTTGCCGAGTCGGCCACCGTGCACGGCGATCTTTATGGTACGCTGCGTTCGGAAGTGGACCGCGTGCTCGGAAGCGGCAAGCACGTAATCATGGACATCGACGTCCAGGGGGCGCGTCAGTTCGCCGAGGTGTTTCCACAGACCGTCCTCATCTTCATCGTTCCGCCTTCGCTCACCTCGCTGCTGGAGCGCCTCAAGGTTCGGGCGACTGAGGATAAAGCCTCACTATCTCGCCGCCTCAGCGATGCCCATGACGAGCTCGAGGCATTAGATTTCTATCAATACGTGGTGGTCAACGACAATCTCGGGACGGCGGTACAGTCGGTCTCCAGCATCATCGATGCGGAATCGCTGAAACGGTCGCGGGGCGGGGAGATCACCGGAAGAGTAAAGGCGCTCCTGGAAGACGAAGACCTCGAACGCGAGATCGGCAAACAATCAGAGAGGTAGTTAATGCAGGTATTCATTCCGAACGAAGTCGCCAAGCATGCGACCAACAAGTACCTCGGCGTGCTTGTCGCGGCGAAGTTCGCTCGCGTGCTCAACGAATTCCCTCGTGATCGTTCGGCGCCGGGGGAGAAGAAGCTGACGACCCGGGCACTCGAGGATCTTACGGACGGTACGATCGAATATCGGATCGTGCCGCGCCGTCGCACGGAGTAGTTTCCCGCGCGCCCTTTTGACCGGAAGCGCGTTCTCCTTGGAATTACGGGAGGCATCGCCAGCTACAAGTCAGTGTGGCTGGCGCGTTTGCTTACACAGGGCGGAGCCGAGGTAGATGTAGTGATGACGCGCGCCGCAAGCGAGTTCGTCGGCGCGATCACTTTCGAGGCGGTCACTGGCCGTCCGGTGCATGCAGAGATCTTTGCCGCCGGTCAGGCACTGGATCACATCCGCCTTGCCAGAGAGGCCAACGTAATTGTCGTTGCGCCCGCGACCGCGGATTTCATAGCGAGATCCACGCACGGTCATGCCGACGATCTGCTTACCGCGTGTCTGCTCGCGGCGACGTGCCCGGTGCTCCTCGTTCCGGCGATGAACGACAGAATGTGGTCGCACGTGCAGACGAAGCGGAACATCGAGCATGCGCGATCCCTCAACTACGAGATACTTGAGCCGGCGGTCGGCGCGCTGGCTGTTGGCGAGGGAAGCGGCCCCGGTCGAATGCCGGAACCGGAGGAGATCCTTGCCCGGATCGGACGTCTTCTCGAAAACGATGGACTGCTCAAGGGCCGCAGCGTACTCGTGACTGCCGGCGCGACGCGTGAGGAGATCGATCCGGTTCGTTTCATTTCCAACTACAGCAGCGGCAGGATGGGGATCGAAATCGCGCGTGCTGCGGTGCGACGTGGCGCGAACGTTACGTTGATAACGGGGCATGTCGAAGTTGCTCCTCCGCCGGGAGTCAATCTCCTGAAAACCGTTTCCGCCGCCGAAATGCGCGAAGCTGTCGGGAAAGCTCTCTCGTCCGCTGACGCGCTCATCATGGCCGCCGCGCCGGCGGATTTCCGTCCCGCAGCTTCCGCCCCGCAAAAGATCAAGAAGGGGAAATCCAAAGCGGCTGTCGATCTCGAGAACACGGACGACATCCTTGTCTCGACTGCTCCGCTCCGTCCGAAGGGATGCATTGTTGTCGGGTTTGCACTGGAGACGGAAAACGGACTGGAGAACGCGCGGCAAAAGCTGGAATCGAAGAAGCTCGACCTCGTCGTGCTGAACCATGCCGGCGAGCCGGGAGCCGGATTCGGCTCCGACACCAACCGTGTCACGCTGATCTCGAAGGACGGCAGAGTCGAGGAGCTGCCGCTGCTGCCGAAAAGTGAAGTCGCGGACAGGCTGCTGGATCGCCTCGGAAAGCTCTTCAGTGCCCGATAGCTCTTCGCTCCGCCGCTATCTGCGGCAACAGCAGGAAATGGGCGACACCGAGATCGTGTTCGACAATTTGCGGCGGGCGGAAGTTGGCCGCGTGATGCGGGCAGCTTCGCTTCCCGATTGGCGGGAGTCGCTGCGCGAGGCTGGCGTGGAAGTTGAGGCGGTGAAAAAAGGTACGCACGCTGTGTCGTCAACCGATTCCGGGGCGCAGATGAGGCTGAAGAAAGGAATTACCGTCGACGACGAATCAGAGCTCTTCACCGGCCCGATCGGCAAGCTCGACTCGCTTGCGGAAATCGCGGCGAAGGTGAAGAAATGCAAGCGATGTCCGCTCTTCGAAACGGCGACGCGCGGTGTCCCGGGCGAGGGAAATCCGAAGGCAAGGGTCGTTTGCGTTGGCGAGGGCCCGGGAGCGAACGAGGACGAAACGGGACTTCCCTTCGTGGGAGCGGCCGGAGCACTGCTCACAAAAATTCTCGAATCGGTAAATTTGACGCGCGAGGAAGTCTTTATCACCAATGTCGTTAAGCATCGTCCGCCCGGAAATCGCAATCCGCAGCCGGATGAAGTCGAAGCGTGCTCTCCGTATCTGATTCGCCAGCTCGAGCTCATAAAACCGAAAGTGATAATCGCGTTTGGAAATTTTGCCGCGCAAACGCTCTTGAATACGAAGGACGGAATCGGCAAACTTCGCGGCGCCGTTCACAGTTACCACGGCACACCGCTGGTGGTCACGTACCACCCTGCGGCCCTCCTGAGAAACCAGTCCTGGAAGCGTCCCACGTGGGAAGATGTCAAGCTCGCCCGTAGAGTACTCGATAAAGCCGCTGGCTCGTGATCCATACCGCGAGCGCAAACCGCCATACTCGGAAGACGCCGAGCAGGCAGTGCTGTCCGCGATGCTCATGGATCCCACTGCCATCGACACCGCGCAGAACATCCTCGACGACACGATGTTCTACCGCGAGGGGCACCGCCGCATATACCGCGCGATGTTCTCGCTCCTGGAGCAGGGTGGCGTAGTCGATCCGCTCACGCTTTCCGATGAGCTTCTGCGGAGAGGTGAGCTCGAGTCCAGCGGCGGCAAGGACTACATCGCGTTTCTCGTTGACGCTGTCCCGACAGCGGCGAACGTCGAGTACCACGCCAAGATCGTTCGCGAAAAGGCGCTACGCCGCCGCCTCATCGAAGCATCGACGGCTATCGTCTCCGAGGCATTCGAGTCCGCCGACAGCGCCGTCGAGCTCATCGACGACGCCGAGAAGCGGATATTCGACCTGAACAAGGAGCGCGCCGACGCGGGCTTCATGCGCATCAAGGAGCTCCTCTGGCCGGCGATGGAGAAGATCGAAGAGCTCCAGCGCGGCGGTGGCTCGCTTACGGGCGTGGCAAGCGGATTCAAGGATCTCGATGAGATAACAACAGGTTTCCAGAAATCGGATCTGATCATCGTGGCCGCCAGGCCCTCAGTCGGAAAGACCGCTTTCGTGCTTAACATCGCTCAGAACGCCGCAATCGAGCATCAGACGCCGATCGCATTTTTCTCCTTCGAAATGAGCAAGGAGCAGCTCGTTCAGCGCCTGCTCACCTCCGAGGGCCGCGTCGACGCGCAGCGCCTGCGCAAAGGACGCCTGCACGACGAGGAATATGTGCGGCTTGGCAAGGCAGCCGGCATTCTCAGCCATGCGCCGATCTGGATCGACGACACCGCGGGGATGAATCTTCTCGAGCTTCGCTCGAAGGCGCGCCGCCTGAAGGCGGAGCAGGACATTCAGCTTCTCGTCGTTGACTATCTGCAGCTCATGGAAGGTCCGCCGAACAGCGAGAGCCGTCAGCAGGCGATCAGCTACATATCGCGATCGTTGAAAGGCCTGGCCCGCGAGCTCTCGATTCCCGTCATCGCGCTTTCGCAGCTCTCGCGTCAGCCGGAGCAGAGAACCGAGAAGCGCCCGCAGCTCTCCGATCTTCGCGAATCGGGCGCGATCGAGCAGGACGCAGATCTCGTGATGTTCATCTACCGCCAGGAGCTGTACGACGGACCGGTTGACAAGGACGGCAACTCTCTCGAGGGAAAAGCCGAGATCATCGTCGGCAAGCAACGCAACGGACCGACAGGGTTCGTCAATCTCTACTTCAACAAATCCTTTACCCGCTTCGAGAACTACAGCCCTCGCACGCCGGCCGCGTGAGCCCCAAAGCAAAAACCATTTACCGCTGCACAAGCTGCGGCGCCGACCACCCAAAATGGGCCGGCCGCTGTGAAGTGTGCGGCGAGTGGAACAGTCTTACGGAAGAGATGGCCGCGCCGGCGAAGCAGCCGAGCGGGTCGTCGCGGCGGGTCGGTGGCCACAAGAGTCTCTCGCACGGCGGTGCAGTCGCCAACGTCACATCGATCGGCGCCGTCGCGGGATCGGAGGATCGCCGCTGGAAGACCGGAATGCGCGAGCTCGACTTCGTCCTCGGCGGCGGGATCGTTCCCGGTTCGATGGTCCTCGTCGGCGGAGAGCCGGGAATCGGCAAGTCCACGATCCTTCTTCAGGTAGCCGGACGACTCAATGCGTTGGGTCATCCGACGCTGTACGTGTCCGGCGAGGAATCCGCGCTTCAGGTGAAGCTGCGCGCCGAGCGTCTCGGCGCCGAGACCGCGGATGTCCGACTGCTGAATGAAACTCTTCTCGAAACGATTCTCGCGACCGCATCTGCGACAAAGCCGGCGGTGATGATCATCGATTCGATTCAGACCGTCTTTACTGGGGATCTCGAGGGCGCGCCGGGAGCGGTCGGGCAGGTGCGGGAATGCGCCGCACGCCTCATGCGCTTCGCGAAGGACACCGAGACTACGGTGTTCGCGGTCGGCCACGTCACGAAGGGCGGCGGCATCGCCGGGCCGAAAACACTCGAGCACATCGTCGACACGGTGTTGTACTTCGAAGGCGACGCGATGCTCGAGCACCGGCTTTTGCGCGCGACGAAGAACCGATTCGGAAGCGTCGACGAAATTGGCGTCTTCAAGATGACCGCTAACGGATTGCTGCCGGTGGACAATCCGTCCGCGCTATTCCTCGGTGAAGGCCGCGGCGAAACGTCCGGCAGCGCGGTCACGGCTTTGCTCGAAGGGTCGCGCCCGCTTCTCGTCGAAGTTCAAGGGCTGGCTGCGAAAGCCGGGTTCGGAACGCCTCAGCGCGTGAGCACAGGGTACGACGGGAGAAAGCTCGCGCTGCTCCTCGCCGTGCTCGACAAGCGAGCCGGAATGTCCTTCTCGCAATTGGATGTGTTTCTGAACGTCGCCGGTGGAATCAGGATGCAGGAGCCGGCGGGGGATCTCGCGGTCGCGGCGGCGCTCGGCTCGAGCTTCTATGACAAACCGCTCCCGGCGTCGGCGCTCTTTCTGGGCGAAGTCGGACTCGGCGGCGAAGTGCGGCCCGTTTCGCAAAGCGACCGGCGTCTCGCGGAGGCCGCACGGATGGGTATGAGCACGCTCTACATGGCGGACCGCGGCGCCCCCGCGCGGACGAACGGGGGGATGACCGTTCGGGGCGTGCGTAACATCTCGGACTTGTTCAAGCACTTATTTTCCTGACGTGAATAAGCCCGACGTCGGAGTGATCATCGCCGCCGCCGGCTCCGGAAGCAGAACGGGCTCGGCCGAGCGCAAACAGTTTCGCTGGATTGCGGGCAAGCCGATGCTGCTTCATTCGCTGCAGCGGTTTCAAAAGCGCGCCGACGTCGCGATGGTGGTTTGTGTTCTTCCGCGTGAACAGGTGAGCGATCCGCCGCCGTGGATCTTCCAGTGCGACACTGACCGTCTGCTGCTTTCAATTGGCGGAAAGGAGCGCACCGAATCGGTCGCCAACGGACTCGAAGACATTCCGCCGGAGTGTGAAATCGTCGTCGTTCACGACGCCGCACGCCCGTTGTTCACCGACGCCATGGCTGACGCCGTCATCGCCGCAGCGCGCGAGGGAAAGTGCGCGGTTCCTGTTCTGCCGGTAGCCGATACGGTCAAGCGGCTCGACAGTGCGAAAGGGATTACCGAAACGGTGAACCGTGACGGCCTGTGGCGCGCACAAACGCCGCAGGCGTTCCCGCGATCGATTCTTGAGCGCGCTCATACGGCCGCGCGTACTGATAGACTGAATGCGTCGGACGACGCAGCATTGTGCGAGCGCTTGGGCATATCTTGTGTGGGCGTGCCGGGGGACGAGAGAGCGATGAAAATCACGACCGAATCTGATTTCGCGCTCGCCGAAGCGCTCAGTGTCTTGCCGGGATGACGAAGGGCCTCGTCGTCCCGTTCTGGTCGCCGAAGGAGGTGGAGGCCGCCATTCCCGGGACGATTGCGCATCTCGATGCGCAGAAAGTCCTCGCGTATCCGACTGAGACCGTGTACGGCTTTGGCTCCTCGATCGATGAAGAGTCGGTTGCTTCTCTCGTCAAACTCAAGGGACGTGCGGAGGGCAAGCCATTCCTTCTTCTCGTCTCCGATAGCGGGATGATCCTGCGGCTCGGTCTACATCTCGCGTCGTACGCATCGAGTCTGGCTGCCCGCTTCTGGCCCGGCCCACTGACGCTCGTTCTGCCCGGCGGAGAAAAGCGCGTCTCTTCGCGCCTCCGCGGTGCGGAGGGCGGCGTCGCAGTCAGGTGGACGCCGCATCAGGGGTTGTCACGGCTCATCCGCGCGTATGGTCATCCGATCACGTCGACGAGCGCAAATCGGCCGGGCGTTCCACCCGCTACCGCAGCCGGGGAGATCGTCGAACAATGGAGAACGGCGATCACGAGCGGCGTGCTTCGCGTGCTCGATGGCGGACGCCTCACAATTTCGCCTCCGTCAACGGTCGTCGATTGTACCGGTGCCGCTCCACGCGTCGTCCGCGGCGGTGCGATTTCATCCGCCAGGCTTCGCCAGACGGTGCCTGATTTGGTCGACCCGCTCTCACGGTGAATGTTCTCTTTGTCTGTACCGGCAACACCTGCCGCAGCGCACTGGCCGAGGTAATCGCGCGAGCGGAAGCGGCACGCCGGGGAATCCCGAACTTCACTGTTTCCAGCGCCGGCACTAACGCGTGGGACGGATCGCCGGCGTCGGACAGTGCACTCCTTGTCGGAATGGAGCGCGGGCTCGACCTCGGCGCGCACAAATCGAGAAGACTGACGCGCGACATCGTTGCCGCGGCGGATCTCGTCCTCGTCATGGCGCCTAATCACGTCGAGACCGTCCGGCAGCTTGGCGGGAGCGGGAAAGTTCATCTTCTCGACGAATACGTGTCGAACGGAGCCAGCTCGAACGGGATCGAGGATCCCTTCGGCGGCGACCTCGATTCTTATCGAGGCACATACGACCGGCTTCAGACGGCCATCTCGGCCATGTTCGACCGGCTGGCGCACTGATGGAGCGGGAAATTCCCGGCCGGCTGGTCCTGCTTGGCGATCCGGTGGACCGGTCGCTGTCGCCGAAAATTCAGAACGCCGCCCTTCGAGCGGCCGGAATTGCACTCGAGTACACAGCCGTCGCTGTCAAGGCAACGGACCTGGCCGACGTCGCGAAACAGCTGCGTGACGAGCGCGCTGCGGGAAATGTCACCGTGCCACACAAACGCTCATTCCTCAAATGCTGCTCGACGCTCACGTCAATTGCCGAGCGCATCGGTGCGGTGAACACGTTCTGGACGGAGCACGGCAAGCTCGTCGGCGACAACACGGATGTCGGCGGCTTCGATCGCGCTGCGCGCGCGTTGCTCAACGACTCCGTAAAACACGTGACGGTCGCGGTAATTGGTGCCGGTGGCGCGGCGGCGGCTGTCCTCGGCGCCATCGAGAGCTGGCCGCGGGCGAGAGCGCGCGTCTATAGCCGTCGGGAGTCGCAGTCAGAGAAGCTCACCTCCGGTTTTTCCGCTTTCGCGAGCGCTGAATCGAGTGTGGACAGCGCGGTCAGAAACGCCAACCTTCTCGTGAATGCAACTCCTGTGGGGATGAATGACGAGGATGCAAGCTGGCTGCTCGAATGTGTCGAGCCGGGAACGATGATAATGGATCTCGTCTATCGTCCGGGTGGAACGCCGCTCGTGAATGAAGCCAGGGAAGCCGGCCTCACCGCTGTCGACGGCACGGGGATGCTGCTCGAGCAGGGCGCGCTTGCGTTCGAGCGGTGGTTCGGTTTCGCGCCCGACCGCGAAGCGATGCGACAGTCCTTGATGTGAATCGTCAGCTCGGCGGCCGCGTTTACGGAATCGCCGAGGCAGTAGTCCACTTCACCCTTCCGAGAATCTGCGCGGGGTGCGAGCGTCATCTCGCCGGTGAAGAAGGGATGGTGTGCGGCCTCTGCTGGTCGCGCCTTCCGGTTCTGCCGCATCCGCAGTGTGATCGCTGCGGGCACCCGCGCGCAGATACCGAATGCAAGTGGTGCGAGCTGCTGCCTCCCTACGTCCGTGCGGTACGCTCGGTTTGCTGGATGCCGGTCGAGCCCGCGTCCGGGATCGTCCACGCGCTGAAGTACGGCGGGTGGCACAAGACCGCGCCCGAAATAGCGGCGCGCATGGCGCGCGTGTCCTGGCCGCTCGACGTGCTGCGTGAGCGCACCATGCTGGTGCCCGTTCCGCTGGCCCGGTCGCGGCTTCGAGAGCGCGGATACAATCAGAGCGCGCTCCTTGCCGCGAGTCTGTCCGGCCATTGGGGAATTCCGGCAAGGAACGATTGTCTCGAGAGGATTCGTGCCACGCGCACGCAGACCGAGCTTGATCCGGACGAGCGCCACGCAAACGTGTCCGGGTCGGTTAGATTCCACTCGCGAGAAAACGCGGCGCTTCGTGGCGCGCACGTCGTGCTGGTGGATGACGTGGTCACGACCGCGGCGACGTTGAATGAATGCGCCCGCGCCTTGTATGAAGGGGGCGCCCGAATAATCAGCTACGTGACATTCGGCCGAGCGAAATCGGCCGGTGACCTGGCATAACCGGAGGAGCTGCGGGTAATGGCAATCAGGGTGGCGATAAACGGCTTTGGAAGGATCGGGCGTCAGGTCCTGCGTGCCGCGAAGGAGCAGGGCGTGGCCGATCTCGATTTCGTCGCGGTCAACGACCTGACCGACACCAAGACACTCGCCCATCTCTTCAAGTACGACTCCGTGCACGGCACCTACCAGGGCGATGTCGAAGCGGGAAAGGGAACCATCATCGTCGACGGCGACGAGATCCGGGTCGTGTCCGAGAAGGATCCGGCCGCGCTTCCGTGGAAGGAGCTCGGCGTCGACATCGTCCTCGAGTCGACGGGCCGCTTCACGAATGCATCAGACACGAAAAAGCACATTACCGCCGGCGCGCGAAAGGTTCTCATCTCCGCTCCGGCGAAGGGAGAAGACATCACGATCGTGATGGGCGTCAACAGCGAAAAGTATGATTCCGCGAAGCACCACATCGTGTCGAACGCATCGTGCACCACGAACTGCCTTGTTCCGATGGTGAAGGTCGTGCGCGACAATTTCGGGTTCCGCCATGGCTCGATGGTCACTGTTCACAGCTACACCAACGACCAGGCGATCCTCGATCTTCCGCACAAGGATCTGCGGCGCGCACGCGCGGCGGCGATGTCCATCATCCCGACGACGACCGGCGCGGCAAAGGCGACGTCGCTCGTCATCCCTGAAGTGAAGGGCAAAATCGACGGCACCGCGATTCGCGTCCCGACACCCGACGTCTCGCTCACCGACCTCACCGTCGAGGTCGAGCGTCCGACCACGGTCGCAGAAGTGAATGCCGCGTTCGAGGCGGCAGCGTCCGGAGCACTCGACGGAATTCTCAAGTACACCGAAGAGGAGCTCGTTTCCAGCGACTACATCGGCGATCCGCATTCCTGCATCCTCGACGCGAAGAGCACGAACGTCATTGACGGAACTCTCGTGAAAGTCTCCGGCTGGTACGACAACGAATGGGGATACTCCTCGCGCTGCGTGGACATGCTGCGCTTCATGGGCGCGCGCCTCTAGCTCCGCACGAATGAAGAAAAAGAGCGTCAAGGATCTTTCTCCCGACCAGCTTCGCGGAAAGCGTGCTCTGCTCCGGGCGGATTTCAATGTCCCGCTAGACGACGCCTGCAACGTCACCGACGACACGCGGATCAAAGCCGCACTCCCGACGATACAGCTTCTCCTCGAGAGAGGGGCGCGCCCGATAATTCTCTCGCACCTCGGCCGGCCGAAGGGGAAGCCCGAGCAGAAGTATTCTCTACAGCCGGTCGCGAACCGGCTTGCAGAGCTGACGAGGAGAAAAGTCATCTTTGTCGAATCGACGAATTCCGACGAAGCGATGCGCGCCTCGAACGAATTGAAGGACGGGGAGATTCTCCTGCTCGAGAATACCCGATTCCTCTCCGGCGAAGAGAAGAACGATCCAAGACTCGCGCGAGCACTCGCGGAGCTCGGAGACGTGTTCGTGAACGACGCTTTCGGCGCGGCCCATCGGGCGCACGCATCAACCGCCGGAATCGCCGAACATTTGCATCCCGCGGTCGCCGGCCTGTTGATGCAAAAGGAGCTCGACTACCTCGGCGGCGCGCTCGAGAATCCGAAGAAACCGTTCATCGCGATCCTCGGCGGCGCAAAGATCTCCGGTAAGATCGACGTCATCGATCAGCTCCTGCCGAAGGTTGACGGCCTGCTGATCGGTGGGGCGATGGCGTGCACCTTCTACAAGGCGATGGGACTGGAGACGGGGAAGTCACTGGTCGAGCCCGATCGCGTCGAGATGGCGAAGAAGCTGATCGACCGCGGCGGATTCAAGCTCACGCTTCCGCATGATGCGGTGGTCTCTCCGTCCGTCGACGACGGATCCGGAGCCCACGCGGTCGGTCGCGCGGCGATACCTCCCGACGAGGCCGTCTTCGACATCGGGCCGGCGACCGCCGAGTCGTACGCGCGCGCGATCGCGGCGGCGAAGACGATTATCTGGAACGGCCCGATGGGCGTTTTTGAGAAACCCCCGTTCGACAAGGGGACGGTGGCGATAGCCGAAGCTCTCGCCGCCGCGACGGCGAAAGGCGCGACGACCATCGTTGGCGGCGGCGACTCGGCGGCGGCCATCGCTGCGGCGGGACTCACCGAGAAAGTGTCACACGTCTCGACGGGCGGCGGCGCATCGCTCGAACTTCTCGAAGGAAAGAAGTTGCCCGGCGTCGAAGCATTGGATGAGGCCCGCTGATGCAGCGACCGGTGCTGGCCGCAAACTGGAAGATGAACAACGGACCGGCAACCGCATCCGTCTTCATTCGTTCGTTCCTCGCGCATTATTCGCGCAGCCAGGAGCGGACGGTAATTTTCTTCCCGCCGGCACTCTCGCTCAACGCACTCCACGCCGCGCTGCACGAGCGGCCGGACATTCTGCTCGGCGTCCAGAACATTTACTGGGAGCCGCAGGGGGCGTTCACTGGCGAGCTTTCGGCACCGATGGCGAGAGACGCGGGAGCGAGCGTTGCACTCGTTGGCCACTCGGAGCGCCGCCATGTATTCGGCGAAACCGACGATCAGTGCGCGAAGAAGTGCGAGGCGGCGGTGAACGCCGGTCTTACGCCGATGCTCTGCGTCGGGGAGAAGCTCGACGAGCGCGAGGCCGGGCAGACCGAGACCGTGGTATTGCGGCAGTTGAAAGCCGGGATGTCGCGTCTCGGTGCGCCATACGCCGGGCCGATCGTCATCGCATATGAGCCGGTCTGGGCGATCGGCACGGGAAGGAATGCGACGCCGGACGACGCGGCGAAAGTGCACGGCGTAATTCGTGACGAGCTGCGCACGATCGTCGGCGATCGTGCTGTCCATATTCCAATCCTGTATGGAGGAAGCGTGAACCCGGGAAACGCGTCGTCACTTCTTGAGGCGCAGGACGTTGATGGACTCCTCGTCGGCGGAGCGAGTCTCGATCCTGCGAGCTGGATCTCCATCGTCAGTGCGTCGCAACGATCCATGAAAAAGGGTTGACCCAAACCCGTCCTTCCGGCGATATTGAAAGGCTGCACCAACTCCATCTTCCGCAATGATTTACACTTTTCTGCTCGTTCTCCTCGTCATCGACAGCGTGCTGCTCGTCGCCGCGATTCTCGCCCAGTCGGGAAAGGGAACCGGCCTTGCGGCCAGCTTCGGCGGCGCGAGCTCGTCGCCCGATGCGTTCATCGGTATTCGTCAGGCGGGTAACCTGCTTACGAAGTTCAGCTGGTGGGGCGGCGGAATTTTTCTCTTCCTCGCCTTCGTGCTCCAGTTGATGTCCACCCACGGCGGTCAGGCGCGCTCGGTTCTCGAGAAGCCTTTCAGCGCGCCCGCGCAGACTTCACCCGTGCCGACATCGACACCGGCAGTCCCGCTACAAGCGGCTCCTGCTAATCCGGCGACCACAACTCCGGCACCTACACCGCCGACGGGCACGTCGAAGCGCTAATTGACGCAGACTTCAAGCCCGTCAACTCCAGGGTTCCTCCTCTTAGAGGACGGGACCCTTTTTAACGGCCGGCTCCGCGGCAACTCTGCGCGCTCGCTGCCCGCCGTCGCCGAAGTCGTGTTCACGACGAACATGACCGGCTATCAGGAAGTCTTCACCGACCCGTCATACTCAGGGCAGATGGTCGTGATGACGACGCCGCACATCGGGAATTACGGGATCAATACCGAAGATCCGGAGTCGCCGCGGCCGCAAATCGCGGGCGTCGTGGTGCGGGAGTTGTCCACGACCTACTCGAACTGGCGTGCGAGCGGTGATCTGATGAGCTGGCTCGACAAAGCCGGCATCCCGCTTATTGAAGAAATCGACACCCGCCGTCTTACGCGCCATCTGCGCTCGGCCGGCGTGATGCGTGGTGTGATCGGCGCGGGAGCCACTCCCGCCGCGGCCGCGCTCGCGGCGCTCGACGCCTGTCCATCAATGGAAGGGTTGGACCTCGCTTCGCGGGTCTCGACGCGCACGCGGTACACGTGGGGCAATCCTTCCGCGCGCCATCACATCGTCGCGTACGACTACGGAATCAAGCGCAACATTCTGCGGATCTTCGATGAGAATGACTGTCGCGTAACAGTAGTACCGGCAGAAACATCAGCCGCGGACACGCTGTCGCTGCACCCGGACGGGATTTTTCTCTCGAACGGTCCCGGTGACCCCGATGCCATTCCGTACGCCCAGCCGATTCTGAAGGAGCTAATGGCGAGCGGTGTGCCGACGTTTGGCATTTGCCTCGGACACCAGCTTCTCGGGCTCACTTTCGGCGGGTCGACGACGAAAATGCCCTACGGACATCGCGGCGGAAATCATCCGGTGAAGGAAATCGCGACCGGCCACGTGCTGATCACCTCGCAGAACCACGGCTTCGCGGTACAGGGAAGCGAGGAGCAAGTAGCCGGTGCTCCCGACTTGCAGGTCACCCACGTGAACCTCAACGACGGAACGATCGAGGGGCTGCGGCATCGGACGCTCCCCGTCTTCGGTGTGCAGTATCATCCGGAGGCCGCACCCGGTCCCCACGACGCGCGCCCTCTCTTTCAGGAGTTCCTGAACGCCCTCGAATCGGCGCCGAAGTAGCTCACGCCTCGCTTGACACACAGTCACTAAAGCCATAACTTCTAAGCACTTACGCGCCTCGGCGCGCTTCCAACAGCGGGGAGAATAATGACCAAGGCGGACCTCGTAGAACGGGTCACGACACAGATCTCGCGCACTGCGGGCCCAATGATCTCTAAAAAGGACTGCGCCCGCGTCGTCGACGCTTTTCTGGAAGCGGTCAAAGAGTCTCTCCAGCGGCAGGAAAACATAGAGGTCCGCGGATTCGGCACCTTCAAGATCCGGAATCGGAAGACGCGCATGGCAAGAAATCCCCGCACCGGCTCACCGGTTGAGGTTTCGGCCCGCCCGGTCCCGGTCTTCAAGCCGTCGAAGGAGCTCAGGGCGCTGGTCGCGGGGATGGACGTCTCCCACATGTCGGAGGCCTGAGCCGCGGGACCGGTGAATGGAGCCGTTTCGCGTTAGGCTTTTCGCCTCGTTCGCCGACCTTTTCGGCGACTCACACATAGAAGTCAGCCTTCCACACGGCTCGACCGTGCGCGATCTCGCTCGCGCGGTACAACGTCTTCCCGTCGGCTCCCGACTTCCTGAGCATTTGCTCGTTGCCGTAAATCATTCATACGCTGATCCTGGAACGGTCTTGGTGCCGACAGATGAGATCGCCTTGATTCCTCCGGTCGCCGGCGGATGAATCGCGCCTCGATCGTCGAGCACGCCATCGATCCTTCGGCGCTGATAGCGGCCGTTTCGGCGGATGACAAAGGCGCCGTCTCCGTCTTCCTGGGCACCGTTCGCGACACCAATGACGGGCGAGAGGTAGCGTCTCTCAAGTACAGCGCATATCAGGAGATGGCGCAGGCGGAGATGGAGAAGATTCTCGCGGAAATCGCCGAGCAGTTCGGCGTGCTGTCGGCTGTAATCGAGCACCGCGTCGGTGCACTCGAGATCGGGGAGGTGAGCGTCGGAATCGCAGTTTCTCACGAGCATCGTGCGCCGGCAATGGCGGCGACGAGCTACGCGATCGAAGAGCTGAAGCGACGCGTCCCGATCTGGAAGGAAGAAGAGCACACCGACGGCACGAAAGATTGGGTCGATCCCACGGCGATCGGCGCGACACGATGAGTACCCAGCTCATTGACGGCGTCGGCCGTAGAATCAACTACTTACGGATCTCCGTTACGGACAAGTGCAACTTTCGCTGTCTGTACTGCATGCCGCTGGAAGGTCTCCAATGGCTGCCGAAAGACGAGATCCTCTCCTACGAAGAGATCTCGGAGATCGTTCGCCAGCTGATTCCACTGGGCGTAACGCGCCTCAGAATCACCGGTGGGGAGCCGCTCATCAGACCCGACCTCGCGCAGCTCGTCAGTCAGCTCAAGGCGATCCCGGGCGTGGAGGACATCGCGCTCTCCACGAACGGCGTGCACCTGCCGCGACTTGCCGCGGAGCTGCGCGAAGCAGGGCTGGACCGAGTGAACATGAGCGCGGACTCGCTGCGGCCCGACCGCATTGCCGGAATCGCAAGACGCTCGCTGCCGTTCGATCCGATTGCGTCCGCAGCGGCGGCGGAGCAGGCGGGCCTCGGCCCGATCAAGATCAACATGGTCGTGATGCGTGGCATCAACGACGACGAGATCGCCGATTTCGCGCGGCTCACGCTCGAGCGCCGGTGGCACATTCGCTTCATCGAGCTGATGCCGGTCGGAGAGATGAGAAATCTCACGTGGGAGCACGTCGTCCCGAGCGACGAGATTTTGAGCCGTCTCTCGGCAATTGCGCCCCTAAGCCCTGCGGACGCGCCAGTGAAAGGCAACGGTCCCGCGCGCTATTATTCATTCGACGGCGCGCCGGGCTCGGTAGGGGTGATCGCTCCGCTGACTCACACCTATTGCAGCACATGCAATCGCGTGCGTCTCACAGCCGACGGCCGACTCCGCACATGTTTGTTCGGCGATCATGAGATCGATTTGCGGACACCGCTTCGCGCGGGCAGGCCCGTCGCATCGATTGTCGAAGAGGGCTTGAAGGACAAACCCGCCGAACACGAGCTGCTGAAAATGAAAATCGGCGGGCTTCGCGCGCTGTCCCAAGTCGGCGGCTGAGTGTCGCGGCGAATTGCCGCGAGTGCGGGCGCGGGGTAGTTTTCGCGCAGCAATCAACACCATATCCCAGTGAAAAAATGGTAAACAAGATAACCGTGGTCGGTGCCGGCAACGTCGGCGCGACCACTGCACAGCGCCTCGCCGAAAAAGAGCTGGCGCGCACCGTCGTCCTCGTCGACATCCAGGAAGGCATTCCGCAGGGGAAGGGACTCGATCAGTGGCAGTCGGCGCCGATAGAGGGATTCGATTCGCGTGTTGTCGGCACCAACGGATACGCCGAGACGGCCAACTCCGACATCATCGTCATCACGGCGGGAATCGCGCGCAAGCCAGGAATGTCGCGTGACGACCTGCTCAACACGAATGCCGGAATCGTCAAGCAGGTTTCCGAAAACATCAAGACGACTTCGCCGAACGCGATCCTGATCGTCGTCTCGAATCCCCTCGACATCATGTCGTACGTCGCGATGAAGGTCACCGGGTTCCCGCGCGAGCGCGTGCTCGGAATGGCGGGCGTGCTCGATACCGCGCGCTATCGCGCGTTTCTCGCGGAAGCGCTCGACGTTTCAGTGCGCGACATCCAGGCGATGGTGCTTGGCGGTCACGGCGACACGATGGTTCCGCTGATCTCCTACACCGCGGTGAGCGGAATTCCGATCACGCAGCTGATCTCGCCGGCGGCGCTGAATGCGATCGTCGAGAGAACTCGCACCGGCGGGGCGGAGATCGTCAAGCATCTGAAGACCGGATCGGCGTATTACGCACCGTCCGCCGCGGCGGTGCAGATGTGCGAGGCGATCGTGCTCGACCAGAAGCGCATTCTTCCGTGCGCGGCGTGGCTCGAAGGCGAGTATGGAATGAGCGGACTTTTCCTTGGCGTTCCGTGCAAGCTCGGACGGAAGGGCCTCGAGAAAATCATTCAGGTCGAGCTCAGCGCTGCCGAGAAGGAAGCACTCTCGAAAAGCGCGGACGCGGTTCGCGAGCCGATGGCGGCGGTCAAGCTCTAGAAACCACTTTTCGCCTACATCAAGGGATATCTCCCCTAGGACGCTCGGCAGTACTTCGATGCCGGTCGATCTCGCGCGCGAGGCGGGTTTTCTCGCTCCTTTTTTCCGCGACGTCGTGCTGCTGACGCTCACTCTCCAGGCGGTGCGCCCCCCGATGTTCAGACACCGGCTTCACCGGTGCGCCGTTTGTCCTTCCTGACTGAAGCTGCTCGATGATTTTCTTGTGGGTTTTTTCGCCGTGCTGCCCCTCGGCGTGGTCCTGAGGTCCTTTCTGATGTCCGTTGCTGTTCTGCATCAGCCCTCGATTGGTTTTGAGTTTGTCGATTATCTGGAGCGCAAGGGGGAGGCCAGCGTCTAGAGTCGCGGGAGCGTCACTCCGCGCTGTCCCTGATACTTTCCCTTCTTGTTCTTGTACGACGTTTCCGGCTCTTCGTCTCCCATGAAGAAGAGCACCTGCGCGATTCCCTCGTTGGCATAGATCTTCGCCGGAAGCGGCGTCGTGTTGGAGATCTCCAGAGTCACGTGACCCTCCCATTCCGGCTCGAGAGGCGTGACGTTTGTAATGATACCGCAACGCGCGTAGGTGGATTTGCCGACGGTTATCGTCATCACGTTTCGCGGAATTCGGAAATACTCCACCGACCTTGCCAGCGCGAACGAGTTCGGGGGGACGATGCAAATGTTGCCCTCGAATTCAACGAATGATTTCGGGTCAAAGCATTTCGGGTCCACGATCGAGTTCAGGACGTTCGTGAAGATCCTGAACTCGGACGCGACCCGCATGTCGTATCCGTACGAGCTGACACCGTAGGAGATCACGCCCGAGCGCACCTGGCTCGACTCGAACGGCTCGATCATTCCGTGATCGCGCGCCATTCGCGTGATCCAGCGATCTGATTGAATTGACATCTATTTTTGGGTGGGAACCGGGCTTGCAGAGGGAAGGGAATGCATTTCCTGGCGGAATGTATTCGCTCGGATTTGACGCCGCCATTACTGAATGCAAGCCGTTGAATTCACCTGAATCGAAGGGTAGATTCTCGCAGAATAACTTAGTGAAAAATTTCACGAAGTCCGGAACCTGATGGCTCGCGCCTACTTTCCAGTCCTTTTCCTGCTCGGTTTCGCAGCCATTAACGCGCTGCTGATCGTGGCGATCTCGGCGCTCACCATGCGCTCCCGTCCGACCGCGGTGAAGCAGAGCGCATACGAATCGGGAATTCCCGCGCTCGGCGACGCGCGTGAGAGATTTTCGATCCGGTTTTATCTCATTGCCATTCTCTTCATCATCTTCGACATCGAGACGGTCTTCATGATTCCGTGGGCCGTTTACTACAAGCAGCTCTCGTGTGCCGTCCCGCTTGTCGGCCGAACGTGTCCCGCGGGCCAGCTCTCGTTCTTTGGACTGGGCGAGATGCTCGTCTTCATGGCGATCCTGCTCGTCGGATTCGTCTACGTGTGGAAGAAGGGGGCGCTGCAATGGGATTAGCGACACGTCCCGACCGCGAGCTCGTCACTTACGATCCAGCTTCGCAGGAAGGGTGGGTCGCGACGCGGCTCGATTTCCTCGTAAACTGGGCCCGCGCCAACTCGCTGTGGCCGATGCCGTTCGGCACCGCGTGCTGCGCGATCGAGTTCATGGCGACCGCCGCCAGTGACTTCGACCTCGCCCGGTTCGGGATGGAGCGCATGAGCTTCTCGCCCCGCCAGGCCGACGTGCTGATTTGCGCCGGTCGCGTTCCATTCAAGCTGGCGCCGATCATCCGCCGCATCTGGCAGCAGATGCCGCAGCCGAAGTGGTGCATCTCCATGGGTGCGTGCGCGTCGAGCGGCGGAATGTTCGACAACTACGCCGTGGTGCAGGGAATTGACACGATCATTCCGGTCGACGTCTACGTCCCCGGATGTCCGCCGAGGCCGGAAGGATTGATCTACGGAATCCGCATGCTCCAGCAGAAAGTACAGAACGAGCGGAGGTCGGACCCGGCGATCCGAAACGAGATGGAGCCCGATCCTTCGAGTCAGCTCTACATTCCGGCGTCGGCGATCGACGAGCTGGGTGAGCCGTTCGGGAATTCAGTCAATCAGACCCGATCCGCTCCGTGAGCCAGCGTTTCGAGGTGGTTCAGCCCGGCGCGGCGCACCCAGGTGCCGCGGCTCCGGTATCCCCGAAAAATGTTCCGAACCATGGCGGCGAGCCGAACCCATCGGCTGCGGCGGCACGCGAGAAATTCGGCGGAGCGGTCAAGCGCGTCGACGTGGTATGGGGCGAGACGACGGTTTTTGTTGACCCGTCCTCGGTGCTCGAAGTCATCCGGTGGCTCAAGGATGATCCCGGCCAGCAATACAACTTTCTGAGCGACGTCACCGCCGTAGAGTACCGCGAGGGCGACGCTCCCATCGAAGTGGTCTGGCATCTGCGGTCGCTGCCGTTCCGCCGATTTTTGAGAGTGAAAGCGCAGATTGCGAAGGGCGAGCCGCTCGAGGCGGACAGCGTTTACTCGCTTTATCGCGCCGCCGATTGGCTCGAGCGCGAGTGCTACGACATGTTCGGAATAAAGTTCAATGGACACCCGGACCTGCGGCGCATCCTGATGTGGGAGTCGTATCGCGAAGGTTTCCCGCTGCGAAAGGACTTCCCACTCCGCGGCAGATTCAGCCGGTCGGAGCAGCTCAGACAGGCGCTCGCGCAGAATCCCGAGGCGCGTTATTCGATGGAAGAGCTCTCCATCGCCGACGCGTTCGAGGATCTTCCCGAGGAGATGCGAAAGCGCCTCGGCACGGGCGAGGCGACGGGCGAGTAATGGCCAGGCGCACTGTTGAGGTCGAGCTTTCGACCACCGGACTCGACGCGCAAGGACGTCCGCGGCGGATTCCGCTGAGCGCGACCGATGAAGGCGGGACCACGATCGCTGTCGAGCCGCCTCCGGCGACCGAGCCCGACCTCGAAGGTGAGCACATGCTCATCAATCTCGGGCCGCAGCACCCGGCGACACACGGAGTGCTCCGCCTCGTTCTCGAGCTCGATGGCGAGACTGTTGTCAGATGCATTCCGCACATAGGGTATCTGCACTGCGGATTCGAGAAGATCGGAGAGTACCGCCAGTACAATCAGATCATCTGCTGGACGGACCGCGAAGACTATCTGAACTCCATCGGCAACAACGTCGCCTTCGCGCTCGGCGCGGAGCGGCTGTTCGGAATCGAGACTACCGAGCGCTGCAAGGTGCTGCGCGTGATCGCGTCCGAGCTGTCGCGCATCATCTCGCATCTCGTCTGGCTTGGAACGACCTGCATCGACATCGGCGCGTTCACTCCGTTCCTTTGGGCCTTCCAGCAGCGCGAGCGTGTTTATCTTCTCCTCGAGAAATGGGTTGGAGCGCGGCTCACGACATCGGCGACGAGAGTCGGGGGAATGGCGGCGGACATTCCATCCGGATGGATGGACGAGCTGCGTCAGTTTATCCGTGACTTTCCACATACGATCGACGAGATCGATCGCCTGCTCACTCGCAACGCCATTTGGGTCGGCCGCACGATCGGCCTCGGCGTGATGACTCCCGACGAGGCGACCAATTGGGGTTTGTCCGGAGCGATGATTCGGGCGTCCGGTGTGGCCTACGACGTCCGCAAGGATTTTCCGTATCTCGACTACGAGACGTACGATTTCGACGTTCCCGTCGGAACAAACGGCGACGTTTACGATCGATATCTCGTCCGCATGGAAGAGCTGCGGCAGTCGAACCGAATCCTGCAGCAGGCCGCCGACAGGCTTCCCGACGGACCGGTCAACATCGACGATCCGCGAATCATCCTGCCGCCGAAATCGAAAGCGACGAGCGAGATGGAGTCGATGATCCATCACTTCAAGGTCGTGATGGAAGGTCCGCGGCCGCCGATCGGAGAGTCCTATGTCGCCGTCGAGAGCCCGAAGGGCGAGAAGGGCTACTATATGGTATCGGACGGAACGGCCAAGCCGGTGAGGTGGCGAATCCGGCCGCCGTCATTCGTGAATCTTGCGGCGATTCCGAAGATGGTCGAAGGGCATCTGCTCTCCGACGTAATTGCGATCAACGCGAGCATCGATATCGTGATGGGGGAGATTGACCGATGAGCACTCCCCTCGCGTCGCCCGATCGCATGTCGCACGGCGCCCATGCGCCGTACGTGAAAGTGTTCACCGGGCCTGCGAAGCAGGAGCTCGATGAGCTTCTCACGCGCTATCCGACGAAGATGGCGGCGCTCCTGCCCGCGCTCTGGATCGTACAGCGCGAACGCGGTTGGGTGAGCGAAGAAGGGATGGCCGAGGTCGCTGAGCTGCTGGATCTCACGCCGGCGTACGTGAAGGGCGTCGTCACGTTCTACACGATGTACCACCGGCATCCGGTCGGAAAGTATTTCATTCAGGTCTGCACAACGTCGCCATGCGGCGTCTGCGGCGCGGAAGACGTTCTGAAAGCATTTCTGAAGCACACGGGTACGGGCGAGCTTGGAATCACGTCGCCGGACGGCAAGTACACGGTGATCGAAGTCGAGTGCCTTGGCGCGTGCGGCTTCGCGACGCCGGTGATGATCAACGATGCCTTCATCGAGTCGATGACGCCCGACAAAGTTCCCTCCGTACTCGCGGGGCTGGTCTGATGGGATTTCCGCATCAGCCGCATCAGCAGGAAACGCAGGTTCTCTCGACGCACTTCGGGAATGCTCAGGCACGCACCCTCGATGGATGGAAATCACTCGGCGGCTACACGGCGCTGGAGAAAGCGCTTGGCATGACTCCCGCCGACATCGTAACGGTCATCAAGGATTCCGGTCTTCGCGGGCGCGGCGGCGCCGGCTTCCCGACCGGCCTGAAGTGGTCGTTCATGAAGCCGGGTGATGGAAAACCGCACTATCTCTGCTGCAACGCGGACGAGTCGGAGCCGGGGACGTTCAAGGACCGCGAGATAATGCGCTGGACGCCGCATGCTCTCATCGAGGGATGCGCGATTGCATCGTACGCGATCGGCGCCGAGACCTGTTACATCTATGTCAGAGGGGAGTTCACCGAGCCTCTCGAGTGGATGAACCGAGCCGTGAAGGAAGCTGCCGACGCCGGCATCATCGGGAAGAACGCGATGGGCAGCGGAAAGCGGATCGACGTTCACGTCCACAAGGGCGCCGGCGCGTACATCTGCGGCGAAGAAACGGCGCTGATGAATTCGCTCGAGGGAAAGCGCGGCACTCCACGCATCAAGCCGCCCTTTCCGGCGGTGTCCGGCGTCTTCGGAATGCCGACGACGATCAATAACGTCGAGACGCTCGCGGCCGCCGCTCCGATTCTCATGAACGGCGCGGAGTGGTACAAGGGAATGTGCCTCTCCAATCCCAAGAGCACCGGCACGAAGCTCTACTCGGTTTGCGGTAACGTTAGCAAGCCGGGCACCTATGAGGTCGTGATGGGATTTCCGTTCAAGGAGTTCCTTTACGATCTCTGCGGCGGACCGATCAACGGCCGGAAGTTCAAGGCGGTGATTCCCGGCGGAGCATCGGTTCCGATTCAGACGATGGAAGAGGCGGACGCGACGCTCATGGATTACGAGGGATTCGTCGCCGGTGGGTCGATGCTGGGATCGGGCGGCGTCATCGTCATCGACGATTCGCAGTCTATGGTGCGCGTGATCGCCCGGCTGGCCCGCTTCTTCGCCCACGAGAGCTGCGCGCAATGCACGCAGTGTCGTGAGGGAACTGCCTGGGCGACGAAGATCATGGAGCGCATCCGCGACGGCCATGGGACGATGGAAGACCTCGATACTTTGCTGGAGATCTCGGAGCAGATGACCGGAAAGACCATTTGCGTGCTCAGTGATTCCTGTGCCGTTCCGATTGTCTCCGGGATCCAGAAATTCCGCGGTGAATTCGAAGCGCTGATTCACGGCAAGAAGTTCCATCCCGTTGCGGCGGCGGTGGCCTGATGGCTGACGTGAAGATGGTGAACCTGACGATCGAAGGGCGTCCTGTAAGCGTCGCCGCGGGAACGACCATCCTCGAGGCGGCGAAGAAAGTCGGCGTTCTCATTCCGCACTATTGCTATCACCCGGGATTGCCGATCGCCGGCGTTTGCCGGATGTGTCTCGTCGAAGTGGAGAAGGCGCCGAAGCTCGCGCCGTCGTGCGCGACGACGGTGGCCGAAGGCCAGGTGGTGCATGTTCACTCGGAGAAATCACTCGAGGCGCGGAAGGGCGTCCTCGAGATGCTGCTGATCAATCATCCGCTGGATTGTCCAATCTGCGATCAGGCCGGCGAGTGCGAGCTGCAGGACTACACCTTCCAGGAAGGTCGCGCGGATTCGCGCTATCGCGAGCCGAAGCGTTTCAATCCGGTCGAGGACTTCGGCGGCGACGTCGTCTACGTCCCGAATCGCTGCATCCTCTGCACAAGATGCGTCCGCTTCATGGAGGACGTCGCGGAGGACGCGGTGCTCAACGTCAGCGAGCGCGGTGACAGGGCGCTCATCGGGAAGTTCGAAGGAAAGGATCTCACGCACGCATGGGCGGCCAACGTCGTCGATCTCTGCCCGGTCGGTGCCCTGTTGTCGAAGGATTTTCTCAACAAGGCGAAGGCCTGGGAGCTCGACCGCGCTCCATCGATTTGCCCGAACTGCACTCAGGGCTGCAACGTAATGATCGAGACGCGCGAAAATCAGATCGTGCGCATGCGCCCGCGTCCGAACGAGGAAGTGAACGCGTTCTTCATGTGCGACTACGGCCGGCTCAACTACCGCTGGATGAACCGCCGCGACCGCGCCGAGAAACCGCTGGTTCGCGCAAAGGGGTCGCTGGTTGCCGCCGATTGGGATGCCGCGATTCAGGCCGCAGCGCGGATGCTCAGCGGGAAGCGGGCCGTTGTCGTCGCTTCGCCGATGCTCTCGAACGAGGCGCTTTTCCTGCTCCGTCAGATCGTCGATGACTGCTCGGGCACGGGAGTGTTCCGTGTCGCCGAGGGAGATGAAGCGCCGCTTCCGGGCGTGAAGGATCTTGCTCTTCGTAAGGACCGCGCCGCGAACGTGCGCGGAGCCGAGATGCTCGGCTTCCGCAGAAGCTCGACCGTCTTCGACGGATTGAAGAAGACGGATGTACTGCTCATCGCCGGTGAAGATCTCGACGGCATCGACGCTTCCGGTCTGGGCGATGCCGGGGAGATTCTCGTCATTGGTCCAACTCTGCCGACGTGGCTCGAGGAGAAGGCGTCGATCGTTCTCCCGACCACGAACTTCAGCGAGGAAGAGGGAACCGTCACCAATCTGCGCGGTCGCGTGCAGCGGTTCGCCCAGGCCAAGGCCGCGCCGGGCGAGGCACGGCCGACGTGGCTGGTGCTCGGTGATCTGCGTGGCGCGATGGGAAAACAGGCGTCGTTCTTCCTGCCGTCCGACGTCTTTGCGAAGCTCGCTTCGGCGAATCCGGGTTTTTCGGGATTGAGCTACGACAGACTCGGATACAAAGGACTGCCAGTGGTAAACAGCGGCGCGCGGGCAGCGTCATGACGCTGCCGCTCGATCTCCTGCTGCAGGTCGTCGATCGCAATGCACCGCCGTCGAGCTCGATGGTGTTCTTCATCGCGACCATCGTGAAGATGGTCGCCGTGTTCACCATCTATATGATAGGCGTCGCGCTTCTCACGCTCGCCGAGAGGAAGGTTTCGGCGTGGATTCAGGACAGGCATGGTCCGAATCGCGTCGGCGGGAAGGGAGGATGGGGCCAGCCGTTCGCCGACGGTCTCAAGAATTTCATGAAGGAAGAGACCTACCCGGCGAATGTGAACAAGCCGCTGTTCATCCTCGCGCCGATTACTTCATTCATCCCGGCGCTGACGACGTGGGCCGTGATTCCGTTCGGCGCGCCGCTGCCGACGCGTTGGGGACGAATCGACATGGTCCTCGCCGATCTCCCGGTGGGATTCCTTTTCATTCTCGCGGTCAGCTCCTTGGGCGTTTACGGAATCGTTCTCGCCGGGTGGGCATCCAACAACAAGTATTCGCTGCTCGGCGGCCTGCGTTCCAGCTCGCAGATGATCTCGTACGAGATCTCGATGGGCATGTCCACAATTCCCGTTCTTCTGCTCGCCGGAAACGTGACGCTGAACTCGATCATAAATCAGCAGGCGTGGGGCGGCTGGAACGTCGTCAACCTTACAGTCGCGTTCTTCGTCTTCATGATCGCCGCATTCGCCGAAACCAACCGCCTTCCTTTCGATCTGCCGGAAGCCGAGTCCGAGCTCATCGCCGGCTACCACACGGAATACAGCGCGATGAAGTTCTCGCTCTTCTTCATCGCCGAGTACGCTAACATGGTGACGGCCAGCTCGCTGATGGTCACGCTCTTCTTCGGCGGATGGGACGTTCCCTTCACCGGGCGCGACAACGTCGGCCCGTACAGCGGCTGGCTGACGCTGCTCTCCGTCGGAATCTATCTGACGAAAGTTCTCTTCTTCCTCTTCGTCTTCATGTGGATTCGCTGGACGCTGCCGCGTTTTCGCTACGACCAGCTGATGTCGCTCGGGTGGAAGCTGATGCTGCCGGTCGCGCTGGCGTATATCGTCATAATCGGGGGACTGCTCCTTCTTCTGGACGTCGCGGGTATCGGGCCGGGTTGGTTCTATGCAGCGATACTTGGCGCAGTGAACGTCATTCTCATCATCGTGCTCTTTGCGATCGTGGATCGCGGACGGATCATCAGTCCCGCGTACGGACGCATGCATCCGCGCGAGCTCGAGCGTATGCGCCGTCTTGCGGCTCGCTCGCCACTCTCGACCGAGGGAGTCCGCTAATGTCCATCGGCGTAAAGGTCCTGGAGCGGCCGGTGAGCGAGGTGAGCTATGTCCGGTCCGCGCTCAAGGGAATGGCTATGACGTTCAAGCATCTCTTCTCGGAGAAGGTGACCACGCAGTATCCCGAAGAGAAGGCTCCGATTTCGCCGAGGTGGCGCGGGACGCACCGGATGCTCACGACGGAAACCGGCAAGGCCAAGTGTGTCGCGTGCGGACTGTGCCCGACCGTGTGTCCGGCGAACTGCATCAAGCTCGTGCCGGGTGAAGACGAGCAGGGAAACCGCTATCCTCTCGTGTTCGAGATCGACGAGTTCCGCTGCATCTTCTGCGGCTACTGCCAGGAGGTGTGTCCGGAGGAGGCGATCCACGTCGGCCGCCACTACGAGAACTCGGAGTACAGCCGCGCGGGATTCGTCTATGACCTCGAGCGCCTGACTGCGCAGACACACCCTGTGTGCGAGATGTGGGATCCGGAGGATCCGAAAGGCGAATGATGGACACCCATTATCCGCTCATTTACGTATTTCACTTCTATCTGTTTGGAGTGGCCGCGATCGCTTCCGCGCTTGCGTTCGTGACGCGGAAGAGTCCGGTCGCCGCGGCGCTCTGGCTGGTGAACACAATGTTCAGCCTGTCCGCGCTCTTCGTCATGCTGGACGCGCAGTTCATCGGCGTGATGCAGGTGCTCGTCTACGCGGGCGCCATCATGGTCGTCTTTCTGTTCGTCGTCATGCTGCTCAACCTCGGACATCCGTCGGAGATCGCCGATGCACGGGGCAAGATATGGAAGGGAGGGGCGGCCGTCTTCGGTTTGATCCTCCTCGCCGAGGTCTGGGTGCTGTCACGCACGCAGCTCAACGCCAAGCTCACGCTCCCCGCGGGTGCGAACGACGAGACGATGGCCAAGCTCGGCGCGGTTGGAAGCGTCGCCAAACCGTTGTTCAACGATTACCTGCTCGCGTTCGAGCTGACGAGCGTGCTGCTGCTTATCGCGATTGCCGGAGCGGTGATCCTCGGCAGGAGGCATTCGACCGATGCTCGCTGAATCACTCGCGCTCTCCGCGGTTCTCTTCACCATCGGCGTTATCGGCGTCCTGACGCGCCGCAATGCGATCATCATCTTCATGTGCATCGAGCTGATGCTCAATGCGGTGAACCTGACATTCGTCGCCCTCTCCAGATTCTACGGCGTTGCCGGACAGGTTTTCGTCGTCTTCGTAATGACTGTCGCGGCTGCCGAAGCCGCAGTGGGACTCGCGATCATCATCGCGCTCTTCCGCCACAGACAGACTGTGAACATCCAGGACATCAACCTGTTGAAGGGATGATCCTTCTACAGACCGCAGCTGCCGCGGCAGCGACGCATCCACTCGCCGGGACGGCGGCGCAATGGATGTGGCTCCTTCCGTTGCTGCCACTGATAGGGTTCGTCGTCAATGGAATTCTGTCGCTCGACAGCGCGCGGCTCGGACCGGAAGATCCGAACCTCCCGCACGCTGACGATCACGCTGCCGTCGCCGTCGTCTCCGACTCGCACGATTCTCAGGGCGCACCGGGCGACGACCACCATTCGGTGATACGGCACCGCTGGGCCGGCGTGACGAGCATTGTCGGGCCGGGAGTGCTGATCGTTTCATTCCTTCTCGCGCTGGTGATCTTCCGCACGATGCTCGGCGTCGAAATTGGGGCGCCGTTCATTCAGCGGTACTTCTCGTGGATGCCCGCGGGAGATCTGAAGATCGACGCCGCATTCCAGCTCGATCAGTTGTCCATGTTGATGGTGCTGGTCGTGACCGGGGTGGGCGCGCTGATTCACATCTTCAGCGTCGGCTACATGCAGGACGATCCGGGATACCCGAGGTATTTCGCGTATCTGAACCTTTTCGTGTTCTTCATGCTCGTGCTGGTGCTCGGCGCGAGCTATCCGGTGATGTTCGTCGGCTGGGAGGGCGTCGGACTTTGCTCCTACCTCCTCATCGGCTACTGGTTCACCGAGAAGCAGAATGCGGATGCGGGGAAGAAGGCGTTCATTGTCAACCGCATCGGCGACTTCGGATTTCTCGTCGCGATGTTCCTTCTCTTCGCGAACCTCGGAGTGCTGGATTTTGCGGGGATAACCGCGCAGGCGGGTAATCTTGTCGCCGGCGGCGCGCTGGTGACGACGATCTGCCTCTTCCTGTTTCTCGGATGCGCGGGCAAGAGCGCGCAGATTCCACTGTACGTCTGGCTTCCCGATGCAATGGCCGGTCCGACGCCCGTGTCGGCGCTGATCCATGCCGCGACGATGGTCACGGCCGGCGTCTACCTCGTCGCGCGCAGCTCGATGCTCTTTTCGCTCGCCCCAGCCGCTTCGCTCATGGTTGCGCTCGTCGGTGCGGTCACGGCGATCTTCGCGGCCACGATCGGTCTCAAGCAGTGGGACATCAAGAAGGTCCTGGCGTATTCCACCGTCTCGCAGCTCGGCTACATGTTCGTCGGCGTCGGCGTCGGAGCGTACGTCGCCGGACTGTTTCACCTCGTGACGCACGCGTTCTTCAAGGCGCTCCTTTTCCTCGGCTCGGGCTCCGTCATCCACGCGATGCACGCCGCGTATCACCACACCGGCAGACACGATGACGCGCAGGACATGCGCAACATGGGCGGGCTGAAGAAGTTCCTGCCGATCACGTGGGTGCTGATGTGGATCGCGACGCTCGCGATCGCCGGCATTCCGCCCTTCGCCGGCTTCTTCTCCAAGGATGAGATCCTTGGCGCCGCCTTCGCCCGCGCGCAGGGATCGCCGCTTTCGCAGGCGAGCTGGCTCGGCGTTCCCGGCAGCGCGGTTCTTTATCTCGTTTATATCCTCGGCTTGGCCGCGGCGTTCCTCACCGCCGTCTACATGACGCGGATGATGCTTTACACGTTCCACGGCCCGAACCGGACTGGCGCCGAGGAAGAGAAGCATCTGCATGAAGCTCCGTGGGTGATGACTGGCCCGCTGCTCGTGCTCGGAGTTTTGAGCGCGTTCGGCGGCTGGCTGAATCTTCCAACGCTTATTCCGCTGGGACGCACTGAGCGCCTCGCCGAGTGGCTCGCGCCGGTGACCGCGGAGTCATCGCGCCGGCTGGCGGGTGTTGCTCAGCCGTCCACCTTCATGGAAGCGTTCCTCATCGGGCTCGCTGTGCTGATTGCGGTCGCCGGAATCGTCGTTGCCTTCATGCGGCTCAAGCCGGATGCGCTCGTTCCGAAAAGCGAGTATCCGCAGGAGGAAGGATTCGAGAAGGTGCTCGTCGAGAAGTATTACGTCGACGAAGGCTACGATCGGGCGATCGTGCGGCCCACGTACGCATTGTCACGCGGTTTCCTCTGGAAGTTCGTGGACGACGCAGTCATCGACGGATTCTTCGTCAATGGAATCGCCAAACTCACGCGCGGCTTCGGATGGATCGGATCGAGGCTGCAGACGGGCAGTGTGGGCATTTACGCGTGGGTGCTGATCGCCGGCGTCCTCGCGGTGCTCGGTGCCTTCACAACCCGCTGACCCGATCATGAACGACATCCTCCAATCGGTCGGCTACGACAGCTGGGTCCTCATCGCGCTGCTGCTGATTCCTGTAATCGGCGCCGCTGTCATTCTCTTTTTGAAACCGGCAACGGACGCAGCTGCCGACGGCACGGTGGTGGACCCGCGCCCACGCCAGGTCGCGTTCGCCGTGCTGCTGCTGGAGTTCATCGTTTCGATGGGACTCTGGTGGTCGTTTCTGCCGGGTACGGCGGGATGGCAGGCCGCCGTCGATTATCAGTGGATTCCGATGTGGGGCATCCGCTTCACGCTCGGCCTCGACGGAATCTCGGTGATGATGGTGCTCCTCACGACCTTCATCATGCCGCTCACCGTGCTCGGGAGCTGGACGAGCGTCCGCACGAAGGTGCGAAGCTATTACGCGCTGATGCTCATTCTCACGAGCGGAATGCTGGGCGTTTTCCTCGCCCGCGATCTCTTCCTCTTCTATGTGATGTGGGAAGTGATGCTCGTGCCGATGTATTTCATCATCGGCATCTGGGGCGGGGAACGGCGCATCTACGCGAGCATCAAGTTCTTCCTTTACACGATGCTTCCGTCACTGCTGATGCTGGTGGCGATTGTTTACCTCGGCGTGAATTCCGGCGACGCGCGCGGAACGCCGAATTTCAGCTACGATCATCTGCTCGCCGCCGGGCAGTTCTCGCCCCACGTCGCGCTGCTCCTCTTCGGGGCGTTCGCGCTTGCGTTCGCGGTCAAGGTTCCGATGTTCCCGTTTCACACGTGGCTGCCTGATGCGCACGTCGAGGCGCCAACGGCCGGGTCCGTAATCCTTGCCGGCATAATGCTGAAGATGGGGACGTTCGGGTTTCTCCGGCTCGCGCTGCCGCTTTTCCCGGGCGCAGCGATGAATCCGACCGTGCGCATGGTGATCCTCGTGCTCGCCGTCATCGGAATCATCTACGGCGCGCTCGTGGCGATGGTGCAGCCGGATTTCAAGAAGCTCGTCGCCTATTCGTCGGTGAGCCATCTCGGCTTCGTGATGCTCGGAATTTTTGCCCTCACCGTGCAAAGCGTTCAGGGCGCGCTGATGGTGATGATCAATCATGGTATTTCGACCGGCGCGCTCTTCCTTCTGATAGGGATGATCTACGAGCGGAAGCATTCGCGCATGATCGATTCCTACGGTGGAATCGCGAGAGTAGTCCCGATGTTTGCCGCGATTCTCACGTTCGTCTCGTTGAGCAGCATCGGCCTCCCCGGAACGAACGGGTTCGTCGGCGAGTTCCTCGTTCTAGTCGGCTCGTTCCGGACGTATCCGGTGCTCGCGACGATCTCGGCTACCGGCGTCATCTTCGCCGCCGCGTATCTGCTCTGGGCAATTCAGCGCATTCTGTTCAACCGCCTCGACAAGCCCGAGAACCTGCACATTCCGGATTTGAATCGCCGCGAGCTGGCGATCCTTACGCCAATGATCGTGGTCATCATCTGGCTCGGGGTTTACCCCGCGCCGGTGCTTCGCAGGATGGAAACCGCCGCTCAGGCCTTCGTCAGCCGGGTCGAAACGATGTCGACTGAGAAGGTCGGCGACGCAAGGGCACTCCCATGACGTTCGACCTGTCATTGCCGGCGCAGCTGAGCGGCGCACTCCTGCCGGACCTCCTGATGATGGGTGGCGGCATGCTGCTCCTGCTTTGGGCTGCGTGGCGTCCCGAGAGCGAAACCCATCAGCGCAGTGTCGGCATTCTCAGCATTGCACTGTGCGTAGTTACGATCGTCGCCGTGCTGTACCTCCAACTGCGACACGCTACGGGGACGGACGGCGTAATCGCCGTGGACAATTTCCGCTGGGCGGCTGACCTGATCTTCCTCGTCGCGACGATCGGCTGCATCGCGCTTTCGATCGAGTACAACGCACGAGAGGGCATTCTCGCCGGCGAATCGCACGTGCTCATTGTGCTGGCTACCTCGGGAATGATGATTCTCGCCGCAGCGCGCGACCTGATGATCGTCTTCCTCGGCATCGAGATGATGTCCATCGCGGTCTACGTCCTCGCCGGTCTCAACAGACGCAGCGCGCGGGCGGCAGAAGCGGCCCTGAAGTATTTCCTGCTGGGCGCGTTCTCGACGTCGTTTCTCCTCTATGGAATCGCGCTGATTTATGGCGCCACCGGAGCGACGCAGCTTCCGTCCATTGCGCATCGGATCTTCGACAATCATCTGTTCGGCAGCCCGATGCTCCTCATCGGTCTCGGACTCCTGCTCGTCGGATTCGGCTTCAAGATCGCCGCCGTTCCGTTCCACATGTGGGCGCCTGACGTCTACGATGGGGCTCCGACGCCCGTTACGGCATATATGGCGGCCGCGGTCAAGGCGGCCGCGTTCACGGCTTTCATTCGAGTTTGGCTCGAAGCATTTCCCGACCTGTTCGTCCAGTGGCACGCTGCGGTGTGGTGGATCGCCGCCGCGACGATGATCGTTGGCAACCTCGTCGCCCTCGCGCAGAAGAACATCAAGCGCATGCTCGCATACTCGAGCATCGCCCACGCCGGCTACATCCTGGTGGCGCTCGTCATCGGCAATGCATTCGGCGGATCGGCCGCGCTGTTCTACCTGTTCTCCTACACGCTCGCGACGCTAGGGGCTTTCGGCGTAATCGTCGCGCTCGGCGAGGTTGGCGAGCCGAATCTCGATATCCGCCGCTATTCCGGTCTCTGGTCAATCAACCCGTCGCTCGCGGTAGCGATGGCGGTATTCATGCTCGCGCTGCTCGGGTTCCCGGTTTTCGGAGGCATTGGATTCTTCGCGAAGTGGTACATCATCAAGGCGGCATTGCAGGCCACCGCACCGCAGCCTAAGCTCGCCGTCATTCTGGTTCTGACGAGTGTCGTGAGCGCGGGCTATTACCTGTATGTGGTGATGGTGATGTTCATGAAGCCGCGCCAAGAGGACGCGGTGTTTCCGGCTCGTACCGGCCCGCTCACACGCGCGGTCATCTGGACGGCGGCGGTGCTGATCCTCGTTCTCGGAATCTTCCCCAACTCCGTCGCGTCGTGGAGCGAGAAGAGCTCCCCCCACGCGACACCGACCGCTCCGGCATCGAGAATGCCTGTACGTCTCGACACCGGCATCTCGATCATCAACTAGAAGGGAAGAAAGCAGTGGATCTCTCTCGCGCGATTTTCCGTGAGTACGATATCCGCGGAATCGCGGGAAAGGATCTCACGAACGATGTAGCACGCGTCATCGGGCAGGCGTACGCCGCGTTTCTGGCCGAGCGGAATGTTCATGGTACTCTAGCGGTGGGACGCGACAACCGGCCAAGCGGCGAGGGACTGCATGCCGCGCTCCTCGACGGTATCCTCGGCTGCGGCCTCGACGTCGTCGACATCGGAGTCGTCCCGACGCCGGTCGCGTACTGGGCTCAGCACAATCTGGACGTGGTCGGTTCGATCCAGATCACCGGGTCGCATAACCCGAAGGAGTACAACGGATTCAAGCTCGGGCTCGGCAAGAACTCGATTTACGGCCAGGACATCCAGCACGTTTACGACCTCGCGGCTGCCGGGAAATTTCCACAGGGGAAGGGAACGAAACGCAGCGAGGAGGTCATCCCCCGGTACATCGACGACGTCGTCGCGCGCACAGGGAAGCTGAGCCGTCCGCTCAAGGTAGTGATGGACTGCGGCAATGGCGTTGGCGCACTCGTCGCGCCGCAGCTCTTTCCACGTCTCGGAATCCAGCCGCGGTGTCTTTTCTGCGAGAGCGACGGGACTTTCCCGAACCACCACCCTGATCCGACGGTCGAGCAGAACCTCGCCGATCTCCTGCGCGCGGTGAAGGAAGATTCCGCCGACATCGGCATTGCATTCGACGGCGACGCCGACCGGATCGGCATCATCGACAACACCGGCGAGATCATCTGGGGTGACCACCTCCTCATCCTTTATGCGCGGGATGTTCTGGCGAGAACGGGGAAAGGCCAGTCGATCATCTTCGACGTCAAATGCTCGCAGGCGCTGCCCGACGCGATCGAGCGCGCGGGCGGAAAGCCCGTCATGTGGAAGACGGGGCACTCGCTCATCGAAGAGAAGATGCATCAGACGAACGCCCCGCTCGCCGGGGAAATGTCCGGGCACATGTTCTTTGCGGAAGGATTCTACGGATTCGACGATGCGCTCTACGGCGCGGCACGGCTCCTTCGGATCGTAGCCGATTCCGGGAAGAGCGTGCACGAGCTGCTCGCGGACGTGCCGAGGTTCGTGTCGACGCCCGAGATTCGTGTTGACTGCGCCGACGACTTGAAATTCGGAGTCGTCGAGAAAGCAGTCGCGCATTTTCGCGCGGAGCACAAAGTGATCGACGTCGATGGAGTTCGCGTTCTCTTCCCCGACGGATGGGGCTTGATCCGCGCGTCGAACACACAGCCGGTGCTGGTGATGCGATTCGAGGCGAAGACGGAGGCGCATCTCGCCGCGATCCAGTCGGAAATGGAAGGGTGGCTCCGCTCGCAGGGTGTGAAGGTCTGAGCCGATGACGAGGCGGCGGCTCGCCGTCAGCGTCCTCGCGGTAGCGGCCGTTCTCCTCGCCGGCCGCGCACTTTCGACCGCGTATGCGGGCTACACGTGGTACGTCAGTCTTGGTGCGCGGTCACTCTGGATCGAGAGAGCCACCGACTCTTTCTTGATTCAAGGCGGCGGATTCGTTGTCGCTGCGCTCTTTATCTTTGCCAACCTCGCCGCGACCCTGCGAAGTGTTCGCGCAGTCGCGCGGCCCCGGCGGTTGGCGAACATCGAGTTCCTGGAGCAGGTCCAGGTTCCGCATCTGAAATGGGCGGTCGCCATTCTGTCCATCGGATCGGCGCTCGTGCTCACGACTCTTCTGCCGTCATGGAAGTCGATGGCGCTGGCGCGTCTCGGAGTCGATTTTCGCGAGGCCGACCCTTATCTCACGCATGATCTCTCGTTCTATGTGTCATGGCTGCCCCTGGAGGCGGGCGTTCATGCGTGGGCGATCGTCCTCGTTGCGCTCGTGTCGGTCACGGTCGTGTCGCTTTACGCGTTCACCGGCGGCGTTCGATGGCAGCAGGGCCTGCTTCAGATGACCGTTCGCGTGCGCCGCCACCTCGGGATTCTCGCCGCGGTCATCCTCTTGATGTTCGCGTGGAGCTACCGGCTCGAGTCGTACGGGCTCGTCTCCGGGCCCCTGGCAAGTACGTTCGATTCGATCTCTCACCATTGGATGCTGCCGGCGCTCCTCGGGCTCGGCATGGTCATGCTTGCATCCGCGATCACGGTTGGGCTAAGCGCCTGGGCGGGGCAGCTGCGAACGAGCCTTATCGCAATCATGATTGCGATTGCTGTCGCCGCCGTAGTCAAGGAGGTCGTGCCTTTCATCCTGCGCCAGTCGCAAACACCGGAAGCGCGCGTGGCCGACATGGCGCCCTATCGCGCGACGAGAAACGCGTTCACGCGGCGCGCGTTCACCGGAGAGTTCGACGCGACCGGCGCGGAGGATGGGGTGATTGCGGCGCAGCCCGCCGGAGCAAACTCGAGTGACACAGTTGTTCGCCCGGGAGCGGCTGGCCTCATCGTCCTCGACAATCCAACCATGGATATCGCGGGACCATCGCTCGGTCGCGGCGTTGTCCGGCTCGCCCATGCCTGGGCGGAGCGTGATTTCTCTCTGTTCGCAGACTCGATTCGACGTCGCGCGCGAATCGTGACCGTTCGCGACGTCGTTTCGCGCGTAAGCAAGCGCTATCCGCTCTTCTTCGCCGGTCTCGCGCCGCAGCACCTCTACCGGGCCGACACTCTCTTCTGGGCGGTGCCTCTCTACGCGACTTCCGGCTCCTATCCGCTCGCCGAGCCTCGAAGAATCGCCGGTGAATCGCGGTCGTACTTCCGCCGCATTGGCACGGCGTTCGTAAATGCCAGGAGCGCCCGAGTCTGGGCCGCGTTCGATTCCCCCCCCGATCCCATTGCAGCCGCCTGGATTCAGAAGTTCGAGTCGCCGAGAACGGTGTACGGCGGTGAAGCGTTGCGTGGATCGCTCACGGCATCCGCGCCCGGAGCAGTCGCCATTCCAGCGGACACGTCATTCAAGTCGAGTGTCGAACGATTGTACGACCGGATGCGCACCGCTCTCGCATCCGGTGATCTTCGCTCTTTCAGTCTCGCGTACGATTCCCTCGGCGCGCTGGTAGAAAGAGGCCGGAAGCGATAGAATTCGGGCTCGTTTCCACTCATCAGATGCATTCGGAGCAGGTGTGAACATTCATGAGTATCAGGCAAAGGAAATCTTTCGACAATTCGGCATTCCGATTCCGCCCGGAGAGGTCGCCCGGACTGCCGCTGAAGCAGAATCCATCGCCAGGAAGTTCGGAGGTACGGTTGTCGTAAAAGCGCAGGTTC
>WNGF01001385.1_pt1 | contig 35512 bp, 31 predicted proteins | sample 5400641 | NCBI WGS metagenome assembly WNGF01 (sample SAMN13153371, study PRJNA577476) | soil metagenome | isolation source: 80 cm soil or saprolite under grassland replicate 2 | place: USA:California | collected 2016-06-15 | reverse complement strand
GACCGCGCCTCCATCGGCATAAATGGCTTTCGTAAAGGAAGTGACATTCAAGTTTCCTCGGGCAACGACGCCGGCCGAATTCTCACAAAAATCTTTAGCTGTCCCCTGGCCGACGTTTTACTAAGCACATTAAAAGAAGAACCGGCATCCTTGTCGGGCAGCATCATTTCAAATATTGCTCGAGCCGGAAGCGCCCCTTCTTCTCTAGCAGTGGTTTCCATAAATCGCCCAGGCGCTTGATGCGCCGGCCCATGTTCTCGATGCGAAAATCATCTATCGAAATCCCCTTCTCGATTTCTTTCCAGGTTACGGGCGCCGAGACAGTAGCCTTCGGCTGCGGACGTACAGAATAAATCGAAGCGAGAGTGCGGCCCCAGGCATTCTGATTGTAATCGACGAGTATTCGGCCGCGCGGCCGCTTTGAAATCCGATACTCTGCAGTTATCAAATTCGGGTTCTCGGCCGCGAGAAACTGGGCCACTTGCTTCGCAAACGTCCAAACCTCTTTCTGGGTCGGGCCCCGCACGATTGGGACATAGACATGAATCCCTTTCGATCCGGTCGTCTTGGCAAACGCGGGCATTTTCAACGAATCCAGCGTCGCTTTGAGAGTTAAAGTAGTTTCTAGGACTTGCGCAAACGATGAGCCGGGTACCGGATCTAAATCGAAGTGAAGGTAGTCGGGCCGATCGACATCGTCACATCGGGCATACCACTGATTCAGGTCAATGCAGCCGAGGTTTATTACCCAAAGTAACGAGGCCAGATCCTGAATCATCGGGAAGTTAATTATGTTTCCTGAACCGTGACTGATGTGACAAAGTTCGATCCAGGAAGGTCGAGGCGCGGGCGCGCGCTTCATGAAAAAGAATTCGCCTGCCGCCCCGTTTGGATACCGCTTCATGACCATCGCCCGGTCCCTCAGATGGGGCAGTAACGCCGGCGCGACGTCGGCGTAATACTGCAGAAGAGCGCGCTTGGTAATTTTCAGGTCCTGCCAGAAGACTTTGTTGAGATTGGTGAGTTTGACCTTCCGGCTGCCCAACTGGATCTCAATTTGATCCACCCTGCGCGGAATCTTCAGGTCCGGCCGAGCGATGGTCTGCTTCGCTTTGCCCGCGCTTTCGTGTTTCGACGGGTGATAGTTGCGATCTGCTTTTCGCACTTCCCTGCCCCAAAATGAGATTTCTTGTTCGCGAAACCAGTGTACTCGGTCCTGGTTGCGAAATCATTTTCCGAATCCTCGCTCGGGTGTCCAACGATCCATCACATTTGGTGTCGAATTCTTATTCCGCCGTCTTAACTCCTCGCGTCAGTCGCAGTATTCCAAACAGCAACTTGAAACCTCGGACGAAAATAGCTAATCTGGGTCAGTCCCCGTCTTAACACAGCGTTGCAGTGATGATACACTGGCCGCCCTATGACGCAGCTTAACTATTTTCATCCGGCAGTTCGTGACTGGTTCCTCGGACAGTTTCCGGAGGCCACCGAACCTCAGGCCAGGGCTTGGCCAGCGATCAAGCAACGCACGCACACCTTAATCGCTGCACCGACCGGTTCCGGCAAGACGCTCGCTGCATTTCTTTCGGCGATCGATGATCTGGTCTGGAAAGCAGTCGCCGGCGAGCTTCGGGACGAAACCCAGGTTGTTTACGTCTCTCCGCTCAAGGCGCTGAGCAACGACATTCAAATCAATTTGCAGCAGCCGTTGGCCGGCATTCAACAAAATCTGCGAGCGAGTGGTATCGAGAGCGTGGAAATCCGTACGCTGGTCCGCACCGGCGACACGCCGGCAAAAGATCGTGCGGCAATGACGAAGAAACCTCCGCACATCATCGTGACGACTCCGGAATCGCTTTACATCCTGCTGACCAGCGAAGGCGGGCGAAAGATGTTGAGTACGACGCGGACCCTAATCGTCGATGAGATTCACGCGATGGTGGATGACAAACGTGGCTCGCACCTCTCTTTATCGATTGAGAGATTGCAGGCCCTGGTCAAAGAACCGCTGGTACGGATTGGGCTTTCGGCGACGCAAAAACCAATTGAAGAGGTTGCGCGATTTCTCGTCGGGGGTGCGAATCTCAATGGTGATAATACGCCGTGCTGCACCATCATCGATGCCGGTCACACGCGAAAATTGGACCTCGGAATTGAAATTCCGAGCTCGCCTCTGGAAGCCGTGATGTCGAACGAGGTTTGGGAGGAAATCTACGACCGAATTACCGCGTTGATTCGCGAGCATAAAACGACACTCGTGTTCGTTAACACACGCCGCATGGCCGAAAGGGTGGCGCGACATCTCGGCGATCGGCTCGGCGATGAAAACGTAACCGCCCATCATGGCAGTCTCGCGCGCGAGTTGCGGTTATCGGCGGAGCAACGTTTGAAATCAGGCGAGCTGAGCGCGTTGGTAGCCACCGCATCTTTGGAACTCGGCATCGACATCGGCGCTGTCGATCTGGTTATTCAAATCGGATCGACGAGAGCGATCTCCACCCTGCTGCAACGGATCGGCCGTTCAAATCACACGGTCAGCGGATTTCCGAAAGGTCGGATATTTCCGCTCTCGCGCGATGAATTGGTTGAATGCGCTGCTTTGCTCGACGCGGTGAGACGCGGCGAACTCGACCACCTCACGATTCCCGAGCAGCCGTTGGACATCCTGGCCCAGCAAATTGTGGCCGCGGTAGCTGCGGAAGAATGGACAGAAGATGCGCTGTTCGAAATGGTCGTGCGCGCGTACCCATTCAGGAACCTGCCCCGGAAAGATTTCGACGCTGTGGTGCGGATGCTCTCCGACGGTTTTACGACCCGTCGTGGCCGGCGGGGCGCCTATCTGCATCATGATTCCGTGAACCGCCGGCTACGCGGCCGAAAAGGCGCGCGGCTCGCCGCGATTACCAGTGGGGGCGCGATTCCCGACACCTCGGACTATCGCGTGATTCTCGAGCCCTCGGAAACCTTCGTCGGGACGTTGAATGAAGATTTCGCGATCGAAAGCCTCGCCGGAGATATCTTTCAACTCGGCAACAGCTCCTATGAAATCAAACGCGTGGGCACAGGCGAAGTTCGGGTGCTCGACGCGCACGGCCAGCCGCCCTCAATTCCCTTCTGGCTCGGCGAAGCTCCGGGGCGCTCCGGAGAATTGTCACAGGCAGTTTCGCGTCTGCGCCGGGAGATCGCGGACAAGATTGATGAGGCGGAAGAAAATGCTGAGCGCGACGCGGAGAAAAATGCAGGCGAGGACGTCCGCGCTCCCAGCATCAACTGGTTCGTCAAAGATGTGGGCATCAGTGAAGGAGCCGCCGAACAGATCGTTGACTATCTCGCCACGACGAAGCTCGCCTTAGGCGTCATGCCGACCCAAGAGGAAATAGTTGTTGAACGATTCTTTGACGAGAATGGGAGCACTCACGTCGTCATTCATGCGCCTTTTGGCAGCCGCCTGAATCGTGCCTGGGGTCTGGCCTTACGCAAACGTTTTTGCCGGAAGTTCAATTTTGAATTACAGGCAGCCGCCACCGAGGATTCAATTGTTCTTTCGCTCGGACCAACGCACAGCTTCCCCCTCGAAACGATCTTCACCTATCTGAATTCAAAAACTGTTTGCGATGTGCTGACGCAAGCGCTGCTGGACGCGCCGATGTTCACTATTCGCTGGCGCTGGAATGCGACCCGGGCGCTGGCAATCCCACGCTGGCGCAGCGGCAGCAAGGTGGCTCCGCAACTGCAGCGGATGGCTGCTGAAGATTTGCTCGCCCTGGTCTTTCCGGACCAGGTGGCCTGCGCCGAAAATCTGACCGGACCAATCGAGATTCCGGCACATCCGCTGGTGGCGCAGACAATTCGCGACTGCCTGGAAGAAGCAATGGACATCCGTAGTCTTGAACAACTCCTTCGATCAATCGAGAGCGGAGAGAGAAAACTGATCGCCCGTGAAATGAACGAGCCTTCGCCACTGGCCCAGGAAATCCTGACGGCGAAACCTTACGCGTTTCTCGACGATGCTCCGGCCGAGGAACGTCGCACGCTGGCAGTCATGAATCGTCGCTTTTTGGATGCCGAGACGGCCGCAGATTTGGGCAAACTGGACCTCGCCGCGATCGAGCGCGTGCGCGAAGAAGCCTGGCCGCAGGCCGAGAGTGCTGACGAGCTCCATGACGCGCTGATGCAGCTCGGCTTCATCGCTGTTGATGAAGGAAGGAGAAATGATTGGCTTGAGTTGTTTGAGGAGTTAGTTAACGAGCGGCGCGCGACAACCTTACGACTTGTGTCTGGCCCACTCGCTGACCCGGGCGATACTGACATTTGGGTCGCGGCCGAACGTTTGATTCAGGTTCGCGCAATCCATCCTCTGGCGGAATTGAAGCCACAAATCGATCCGCCCTCGCCTTATGCAGACGAAACGTGGGCCTTCGAAGACGCAATGGTTGAAGTTTTACGCGGACGCCTGGACGGCCTTGGGCCGGTGACGGTGTCTGAGCTTGCCTCGTCGTTTTCAGTAACAATCAATCAGGTGAACAGCGCCCTGGCTCAGCTTGAGAGCGAAGGCTTTGCGATGCAGGGAAATTTCACGCCTGAGCAAAATGAAACCGAGTGGTGCTCGCGGCGTCTGCTGGCACGAATTCACAGCTACACACTCAATCGCTTGCGCAAAGAGATCGAGCCGGTCTCAGCTGCCGATTTCATGCGCTTTCTTTTCGTTTGGCAGAAGGTCGCGCCCGATCACAAAGTCGAAGGCCCTGAAAGTGTCGCCGCAATCATCGATCAGCTTGAAGGGTTTGAGGCGCCCGCGGGGTCCTGGGAATCGGAAATTCTTCCCGCACGGGTGACTGATTACGATCCCGCGTGGCTGGACGGGCTTTGTCTCTCCGGAAAACTGAGCTGGCTGCGACTGTCGCCGCCGCGATTAGCGCCAGAGCGAATCAGTAGTTCAGCCCCGGTCCGCAGCACTCCCGTAGTGCTTCTGAATCGCAGAAGTGTTCAGACCTGGAGTCAGGCTTTCCCGTTTGCTACTGATCCAAACGACGTGCAACTTAACACCAACGTGCAGACTGTTCATCAGTATCTCAAAGAGCATGGCGCATCGTTTTTCGTCGACCTTGTCGGGGGTACTGACCTACTGCCGAGTATGGTTGAGGAAGCTCTGGGCGAGCTCGTTTTCCGCGGACTGGTTAGCGCCGACAGCTTCACCGGTTTGCGCGCGCTGCTGACACCATTGAGCAAGAGCACGCATCGTGAAATTGAAAAGCGGAGGCGAAAACGAAAGCCTTTCTACAGCATGGAGGAGGCCGGACGCTGGGTACTGCTGCGCCGCGGTGAGCGCCCACAATCGGGCCAAACTAATACCGCAGGCGCCAAACCGCCGGCAATCGATCGGGAAAGCATTGAAGTGATTGCCCGCAAGCTACTCGATCGATACGGCGTTATCTTTCGCAAGCTTATCGACCGCGAGTCGATAGTAATTCCCTGGCGTGACCTCTTGAAAGTCTATCGACGACTTGAAGCTCGGGGTGAACTTCGGGGCGGAAGATTTGTGGGAGGATTTTCGGGCGAGCAATTCGCTTTGCCTGAAGCGGTGCAATTGCTCAGATCGATCCGCCGTGCTCAGGGGGAGGAATTGCTAATCTCTATCAGCGCCGCAGACCCTCTAAACTTAGTGGGAATAATTACGCCGGGCTCTCGGCTTTCGACCTCGGCTTCGAACCGCGTGTTGTATCGCGATGGTGTACCGATCGCGGTTTTGGAGGCGAAAGAGATTCGTTTTCTGGTTGAAATGAACACGGCCGATCAATGGCGCGCGCGCAACGCTTTGCTAAGGCGGCATGTCCCGCCGAAGGTGCGTACTTATCTTAATCAGACTGGTAAGACTGTTTCGCCGCGAGTGGCGGCATAGTGCAATTGCGTTAGCAAGCTCGCAGGATGCGCGCGAACCGCACGCAAAGATGCCTACGCTTCTTTAATTCCTGCGCTCCTTCGTGCCTACGCTTCCTCTAGTCCACCCAGTGACAACGGGAGCAGTAAGTCAGGTAATTGGATTGTCGCCATCGATGGCCCCAGCGAGCGCAAACCAGCTGATTTATCGCCCTATACCAACGTGAGCGCAAGCGTCGCAAAGGACGGCGGAGAGGACCAGGTAGAGTTAGATAGGTTTGCACTCCGGACCTCGGGTGTGTCGTAGCTTGGGAGAATAATACTGAGGTGTGTCTTGTTTAGGCGGCGCGGGACAGCTGCCCAAATACTTCTACCATCTCGCTCGGTCCGTCTTCCTCCAGATCCGGGCGCGAGATGATTCCGACCAAACAGTCGTACGAATCAACGATCGGGATCCGCCGCAACTCATCGATTTCCATGATCTTCACCACGCTCGAAACATCATCTTCCGCGCGGCAGGCCATAACAATTGGCGTCATCACCTGAGCAACCGTCGTAGTGTCGGCATCCAGCGCTTCTGCGACAACTCTAATCGCCAAATCTCGGTCGGTGACTATCCCGACCAATTTCTTACTTCGCCAATCGCTGACCACCGGTAGCGCGCCCACATCCTTTTGCCGCATCAGATGCGCCACATGGCTCACGGAATCCAACGGTTCGCAAAACACAGGGTTTCTCGTCATCGCCTGATTGCAGTTCATGGTTCGTTCTCCTCCAATTGGAGTCAGCATTCAAGGCCTGCGATACCGAACAAAAAGAAGCAATTCCGTTGCTGTTGTTTTCCAGGGAATTTCGGGGGCTGGCGCCGGCCAGAGCAGTCTCCTATCGATGAGACGTCGCCGGGCGCGATTTAAGATGCAGGGGGGCGAAATTCTCCAGTACTTTGTCCAACTCATCGAGATCAATTGGCTTAAGCAAATATTCATCGCATCCCGCTGCCTTTGCTACATTGCCGTGGGTGGAACGATTATGTCCGGAAATGATCACGATTGGCATATATCGTTCAAGAGATTGGCTCCGGATATGTCGCGCGACGTTAAGTCCGTTTATCGAAGGCAACTGCAAATCGAGCAACATGAGATCGGGAAAGTCTCTCAACGCCAACTCGATAGCTTCGGTTCCAGTCTGGGCTTCCAATATGCGATAGCCCTTCATTTCAAGGAGCGTGCGCAGCATGAACCGCCCGTCGTCATTGTCTTCCGCAATCAAAACCGTCGGCCCGGTGCCGCGCTTTCTTAACCGGACCGCTTCGGATGCCTCGCTCTTCAATTTTCGTTCCAAAGGTAGTCTATGACCGATACGCCGAGGGCGTCCCAGCGAGCCCTCACTAGTGGGACAGAAAAATCGTGAGTTCATGACGGCCTCCGTACCAGCAAGTTCCCCATGCCACTGATGAGTTTTGCCGGGGTCTCGTCGCATTCTAGGTCAACGAAACGCAGGGTCTGTCCGAATCCGTACACAATAATCGGTTATCTGTTCCTAATTAGTGGCTACAATTCTTCGGTCGGCACTGTCATTGCCTCTCTCAGCATCAATAACAGCTTGGTTTTAGCACGGTTTTGCGCGTGCGCCCGATGCGTTCGGTAAGGCGACATTGTGCAATGCGGAGTTAGTACGAAAGCGGAACGCTCAATTTGATTCCTTTGCAGAGAGAGTCATGGCATTAACAACCGCAGGTGTCCTGGTAGAAAACATCATCGATTGGGTCGGCCTGCCCGGCGGCAAGCCGGCCATTGGTTAACGGTGGGAAAGGAGGGATATTGAGCGAGCAACAATCACGAAAACGCGGCGTACGATCGAGCGCACAAAAGGAAGACAGAGCACGCCAGCCCCGCGCACCAATGCCCGCGGCTTATCGCGTTGCGGGAGCGTTTGGCGATTCTGGGCCTGAGAGGATTTCGGACCAGGAACTTTCGCTTGCATTCGAAGAGCGCCTTGCGAAACAGAAAAAAAGGAAGACGCCAAGGCTATGAATAGACTGACAAGCCCCGTTGAACTTTGAAACCGCGACGTAGCGCAAGTTGCCAACTTGCGTTACAACCAAAGGGATGAAACAGTGCGAGACTTCAAAGACGAACGAGGAAAAATCGGTTACATCATTTTATGGTTGATGGACGTGCCGGTCAGTATTTTGATTCTGATCTTTCTTTTGCGCGGCTGCACCTAAAATGCGAATCGCACTGGAGTAAGCTATGGTTGGGATTCAAGGTTCGCCTCTCAGTTCAGGAACGGGGGCTTTCCCGCTAAGCTTTGTTAATCAAAGGCGGGCAAACCGTCGTTCCCGACTTGAGGTTTGGGTTGGATCGGAGTTCTTGAAGCTTCGATCAATTATGCTTTGCCCATAAAGTGTGCTATTGTTGTTCTGCACCGAGCACGAAACTGTTCTTTTCCATACCCATCTCTCGACATCGGGTCAAGACTCTTTCCTGGAGTCTCCTCCTTGTGCCGTCAGCTGTGTTTCAACACGCGATCGGAGCGAGGAGGCTTTTATTGTCAAACAACCTGAGATCTAATCCACCCCCTCCCGGGGATCGTGCGCCCGCAGGGGAGGTGCAGATTCCAAATAGCCATAAAAACGGCGCGCGGATTAACGGCGTTCTGAACGCGCTTTCCGATAATGAATTGGACCAGTTAACGCCCAGGTTGCGGCCCTTTCAGCTCGAGATCGGAGACGTATTGTATGAGCCCGACGACGAAATCGATCACGTGTACTTTCCGCTCTCCGGCATCATCTCGCTTCTCGCCGCGTTCGCCGATGGCACGACGGTCGAAGCCGGAGTGATCGGAACCGAGGGAATGGCAGGCACTCCAGTCGCTCTGGGCGTCAGAAGCACGCCACACCAGGCGTTGGTTCAGATCGAGGGCCGGGCACTAAGAATGTCGGCCGACGATTTGAGGGCCGAAGCAAAACGAGACGGCGCGCTGCTGAAAAGTATGTTGCGTTACACCAACGCCATGTTTGTGCAGGTCGCCCAGACTGCAGCCTGCAACCGTTTGCACTCGGTTGAACAGCGGTTGGCCAGATGGCTACTGCTTAGCCATGACCGGGTCGAGGGCGACGAGTTTGAATTGACGCAGGAGTTTATGGCGCGAATGCTGGGCGTGAGACGCGCCGGTGTGAGCGTGGCCGCTAATCAACTCCGCGAAATAGGAGCAATTGACTACCGGCGGGGCAATGTCACCGTCCTCAATCGCGCAGTCCTCGAAGGAATATGCTGCGAGTGTTACCAGTTAGTGAAAGACGAATACGATCGCAGTCTCAACAGCTAAAGCCTCGCGAAGAATCTGTTTATCCGGATTCTCCTTCCCCTGACAACATACCGCAGCGAACGCCATCGTACAGACACCGTCATCGATTGCTGTCACCATGGCTTCACTAATCCGGGCCACAATTCGGTTTTCAGTTCGGAATCTCCGGTGACTATGGCGAACGAACCAGACACTCGACCCATTTTGATAGTCGAAGATATTCGCGAAATTAGCTCCCAGATGGGCGAGATGCTCAAAGGCAAGGGGCAGCGAGTAATTTATGCTACCGATGCCGAATCTGCGATTCGAGTGGCCGAAAACGATCGGCCCCGAATGATTTTGACCGATCTAGATTTGCCAACCTTTGACTCATTAATTGGGCTCGTTCGAAAGCACGCGGACTTCAACCGCATGGTAGTGGCGATCATGGATATTAACGGGCCTGAAACAGATTCGCTCGATCACGTAACAGTTCTAGCGAACCTCGCACAATTGGACGAGTTACTCCTTTCCACAACTCAAAATCATTGACCTAACAACTGATCAGATTCATATCGAAATTCGTACGGCAACGTACAGACACCAGAAGTATATTTGGAAGTGCGCACTTAAAAATCCGGCTCGTTTGCTTTTAGCCTGACTGAAGGTGAGAGATCCGATTTGTTCAGTTGCAACTTCAAGGGGTCGGAACTCATGAATTCGGTCAGGGTTGGGGCCTTGAACGAGAGAGGAGATGGGTTCCGGCCTCACTTGTGCAGGTTTGGCAAGGTTTCGCCTTCAGTCCAAAATTAGTTCCGAACCTCCCTTCGACCCGCAGTAATTCCTGACAGAAAGGAGTTCCCTATGAATCGCGAAGTTGAGCGGTGGTTTATTGTCGCTACCTGCGAGAAGTGTCAGAAAACAATTTACCTGGTGCGCGATTTGAATCAGGGCAAAGGCTCCCTGAATGCGATTTATGATGTCATCTGCCCGTTTTGCCAACATAAAGGTAGCTATGAAGGCCGACATCATCGCGAGATTGTAGCAGCAATGGGCGCTGGCGGCGTGAGTTCACCCTACTAGTCTTCATCCCCATCATTCTTTTTCGGCTTCACGTCAGTGAAAGCGATGTTAATGATCAAAATGATGCCCGCGGCCGCGGCGAGCACAAAGAAAATTGTCGGCAGTCCCGGATAGCCCAGAATCTTGAAAGATGTTTCAACGCGCATCATCAGCGCCGCTCCGACAATCAATGCCGCCAGCACCAGGCCCAGCGTGATGCGGTTGGCAATCTTCTGAAGTCCGGCCAGCACAACCTGTTCATCGATCGCATCGACACCAATCTTCAGCTCGCCGTTTCCCACCGCGTCGAGAATCTTGTTGACTCGCGCCGGCAAGCGCTCGGCAAATTCTTTGACTTCGATTGCTGTGCTGAGAATGTTTCCGAGCTCAATACTCTTCCCAATCCGCTTAGCCAGAAGATTGGTCGCTTCTTCCCTGATGACTTCATTGGGATTAAAGTCAGGCGCCAGGGTATAGACAACGCGGTCCAGATTCATCAAAGCCTTTGCGATCATGGTGAATTCAGGCGGCAGGCGAAACCAGGTATCGGCAGAGATGCGCTCGATTCGCAGCACCACCTGGCCCGCATCGATCTGATCAATGCTCGAATCTGAATGTTGAGCCACCAGATCGGCGACCCGATGAGTAAAGTCGGCTTCGTCAAACGCCGCTTTTGGCTCGCCCATCTTCATCGCGATCTGCGCGGCTTCATCGCCGCGGCCTTCACTAATCGCCAGCAACAGACGCAACAAATTTTCCTGGAAGGCCGCGCCGAGGTTCGAGACCATTCCTAAATCGATTAAGCCGATGCGATTATCATCGGTTAGCAGGACATTGCCCGGATGCGGATCAGCGTGAAAGAAACCGTCGACGAGCATTTGCTTCAGGTAAGCTCGAAACAACTCCTCGGATAGTTTCACGCCATCAATTTCAAGCATTCGCAGCGGGCTCAGTGACGTAATATTTTTGCCGGGCAGGTATTCCATCGTGAGCACGCGAGTAGTCGTGAAGTCTTCGATCGGCTCGGGCACGATGATGTTTTCAAAGTCGCGCAAACTATTCCCCAGCCGGGTCAGGTTTCCGGCCTCGCGCTGGAAATCCAACTCGCGCAGGAGACTGCGCCGCAGATCAGTAAGCATGTTGACGAACTCATAACGCTTGCCGACTTCGGTATGGGCGTCGATAAATGACGCGACTTCCTCGAGCGCCTCCAGGTCTTTAACGATTTGCTGGCGCACGCCGGGGCGCTGAATTTTGACAACGACCGCGCGCCCGTCACGCAAGCGCGCGCGATGGACTTGCGCGAGCGAAGCAGAACCTGCCGGCTCGGGATCGAATTCCGGAAATGCTTTCGAGATTCGCACTCCCAGTTCGGTGGAAATTATTTGCTCGACTTCGGGGAACGGGAACGGTTCGATTCGATCCTGAAGACGAGACAGCGCTTCGAGATATGGCTCGGGCAGCAGGTCTCCGCGGGTTGATAATAGTTGTCCCAGTTTAATGAACGTCGCGCCGAGCTTCTCCAAATCCTCGGCAAGTTCTTCAGCCTTGGGTTGGACCCTCAGCGCTGGAGTCTTCGTGCCGTTGCCGGGCACGGATTGCAGCCGCGCCTGTTTGACCAAATCTGATCGCCCATATTTCACGAGCAGAGCGACAATGTCCTTGTAACGCTTGAGATTTTCGGTTTTCAGCGAAAGAGCCACACGTCACCTCGTTGTCCCAAAACTACCCGTCAAGTGTCTCTTCTTAAGACACCCTTGCCTTGTCCGGGCGCGAAATTCTTTGCCTCCGACCATGAGAAACGGAGCAAATTAGTAGCTTGCAAGTCTCGAACCCCTATGCGCCTGTTTATCGGTCGAGTGGCTTGGATCTCTTTTCGGGCCATGGTTGGGAAGAAACCGCCTGGTTTTGGAGTGCTCCCGAAGGGCGCAGCGACGACGGCGCTTTCTCTACGCTCCAAAAGATTTGCTATCGCTCGCGTTTCTTCAGCAACATCACAATCGCCGAAATCGCTACGACAAAGGTAGAAAGAAATCCGAGCCAGAACCACCCTGTCAGTTGGGCTGAAATCACAACGGATTCATCGTGAACGCGCAAGCGTTCGCGATTCATCAGGAAGGCCGCGAGGCAGCCACCGACTAAGCTGATTAACGGATAAATCTCAGTTCGTCGCTTCACCGCTCTGGTCAATGCCAGCACGATTACGACGAGCATCGACGCCGGTAACAGCCAAAGCGACGTGTGCGTGTCGCGCGCGAGATCTAAACCAGCCAGGGTGTCTCGCGCGCCGGCGCAACTCACCTGCACCCAGGGCAGAAAGAAACAAATCAGAACGATGATTGCAGCACTTAGACTAATGCGGCTTAACATTTTGAGTTATTCCCCCCCGACCATTCTAAAAGCTCCCGATTCGCCTGGGCATCTTTTTTGCGGCTTGCGGGTCCGCCGCTTGATGTCCGGAAAGGGTCCGCCTTCCGACGCGCCCTTTTTTATTACTCATCGGTTTCATTCGTTAAACGAGAAAGAGAATTCAAATCACCAACACTGCGGCCCCCCGAATCGCATCATGCTTCAGCGCGATCAACGCCTCGTTAGCTTGCTCAAGTGGAAAAGACTGTACATGCGTGCGAACGGGAATGCCGGCTGCCTCGGCAAGAAACTCGCGACCGTCTTGCCGGGTATTGTTGGCAATACTGCGGACGACTCGCTCGCCGTAGATCAGTGAATACTCGAACGATGGAATCGGGCTCATGTGAATTCCGCCTAAGACGAGGACGCCGCCTTTTTCCAATGCTTGTAAAGCTACCGGCACCAATTCTCCGGCCGGAGCAAAAATGATCGCCGCGTCCAGTTTGACGGGCGGCGGGCTCATGGCATCTCCTACCCATTTGGCGCCTAATTCAGAGGCGAGCGACTGATGGCGTTCGCGATCGCGGGTGCACACATACACATCTGCACCGCGCGCTCGAGCGAGTTGAATCACAACATGGCCGGCGGCGCCGAACCCGTAAATACCCAGACGCGCGCCCGGCCATTCTTTTTGTTCGATTCCTGTAAGGCGCAGGCAGCGATAGCCGATTATGCCAGCACACAACAGCGGAGCAGCCTGGAGATCTTTGAAATTCTGCGGGAGGGAATAAGCAAATAAGGCAGGCGCAACCGCATATTCACTAAAGCCGCCGTCTCTGGTCCAGCCGGTAAAATCCGCGCGCTCGCACAAATTCTCGCGGCCTGAGACACAGAAGCGACACAAGCCATCAGTGCGATGCAACCACGCAATACCGACTCGTTGACCAATATTAAGTGAATCCTCAACGCGATCGTCCGAGACGACCTTCGCTCCGAGGGCAACGACCTCGCCAACGATTTGATGACCAGGGATAACGGGCGAGCGGCGTACGGGCAAATCGCCCTCGACCACGTGCAGATCAGTTCGGCAGATGCCACACGCAGTCACCCGCACCAACAATTCATCTTCGCCGGGCGACGGTGTCTTTATTTCTTCAAATTCGAGTGGGCGGCTGTCAATCGGCGCCGGCGATTTAAGCACGCAGGCTTTCATCCCGCCTCAGAGTTTATGCTCGTCCGAAACGGTTAGCCAGCGCCGTCGACTTGCCAGTTAAGTTCCTAGTGCGATATCTCCCTGTAAGTTCCTAGTGCGATATCTCCCTGACGACTTTCCCCGCCGTCCTTGAGTTGTCCAGACGCGTCGCGACGTCTGCCTGGGCAATGATGCCGAGCAAATGATCGTTACCGTCAACGACCGGGATCCTGCGGATCTGATAGTCCTGCATCAACCGGATCGCCTTGTCCAGATCGTCGTTCGCTTTGCAAGCAACCACATTGCCGGTCATCACGGCTTCCACCGGAGTGCTTTTCGGGTCACGCGCTTCGGCGACAACTTTCAAAACGAGATCGCGATCGGTAATGATGCCGGTCAGTTTCTTTGTGTGCTTGTCTTCAACAATGGGAATCGGACCAACGTCTTCCGATTTCATTAGCTGGGCTGCCTTTAAGACCGGGTCGGTTGGCAGGCAATACTCGGGATTCTTTGTCATGATTTCACTACATTGCATGTTTCGCTCTCCTTCCGCTAAAAACCTTGATGGAGCCAGGATGATTTTCAAATTTCATCCTCGGCTGAATTTATATTTTCTGGTCCGCGTCAGTCCTTCTTGCCAAGCACCTCGATAGCCAGCGGAATCGTGCTGACGGCGCCCACCAGGAATAGTGCCAGCCCGGTGGGCTTGCGCTGATCGTCACTGAGTTTGCGACTTAACAACAGACCTAAACCGATGCCCAGAACGACTCGAGTGCCACCAATCAGAAAAAGCTCGGGCAATGTGATTCTTCGTTCCTTCAGTTTCATGATGGCCTCTGGTTCCCTTTCAGCTTATGCCGCTTTGCGTTTTGCTTGCGTATGTCGGCCTTCACTAATCTCCAGCCGTCGCGACTTTTGTTCCAGGTGCTTAGCCGCCGGCATCGTGATTTCCAGAACGCCATTGTTGAATGTCGCCGTGGCATTGCCGGCGTTGGCGCCTTCAGGCACGGGAAGTCTGCGATAGAACTTTCCGTAACTCCGTTCGCTGCGATAAAAGCCTTCGCCTTTTTCTTCCTTCTCGCCCTTCCGTTCACCTTCGATCGTGATCGCATTGTCCGCGACTTCGACCTTCACATCGTCTTTAGTCAGACCCGGCAAGTCGGCGCGCACGATTAGCTCGCCGTCCCGTTCGAGCATCTCAACCTGCGGCGACCACAGGCCGTCGCCGAATTGACCTTTGAAGACCGGCGCGAGCCATCCGCCGCCCAAGCCAAAATCTTCAAAGATCTGATCCATCTCTTCGCCAAAACGGCGCATGAACGCGAATGGAGTTTTCGTTAAGCGTGAAGCCAGTTCTTCGCTCCGATTCGCGGTTCGCTCCAGGGCTGTAGGACCATTTCCCTTGATTTGCTTTTCATTCTTTTGATTTCCCATAACGTTTACCTCCAGGTCAGGCGTCGTGCGGCAGTTCTCTGAACCGCACAGCGAATAGTTGTCTTTTACAATTTCCAAAAAACCACCGGGCCGGTTTTATGGTGGCAGGTCGTAAGTAACTTAGTGTCCCTTCTCGTGACCTTTCTCTTTATGCTCCTTCATCACGGTGCGCGCCGCCACTTCTTTGGCGCGGTCGCCGTAACGGCCCTCTCGCTGCGCTGCTTCCTTGATGTGTTCGTACTGGCGCTGTTCTTTCGGGCCAACACCTCTGACATGCTCTTTTTGTTTTTCTGGCATTTTCTGCACCTCCTATAAATCAAATGAATGCTTAACTGGATTCCCTAAATCGGCACAACCGAAAACTGTTGCCTTCGACTACATTGCCACACCCTGCGCGTTCGGTTCCGCCTCAACACACTTCCGGTTTCCCCGATGTCACAGGGGTCTCCGGGTTGATGCTGCAACCTGAATGCCCCGGAATTCCCGGGTTAAGAGCGAAATGAGGAAGCCCGCGATCGCGAGAAATTTCACTTCTTTTCTGGTAGCATCTTCGCGACAAAGCCTTGGCTACGCCTTAGCGAGCGATCAAATTTATGAGCACAGCGATTCAGCAAATATCAATGCCGGTCCTTCCGACCGCGAAAATCAGAGAACAGTTTCCGGCGCTGCGCCGCCGCCACAACGACTATCCAATTGCTTACTTTGACGCCGCTGGAGGCACGCAGGTTCCGCAATCAGTCGCCGACTCTGTGAACGACTATTTGCTAAATCACAATGCCAATACGCATTGGGAATATCCAACCAGTCACGAGACGGACGAAATCATTCAAGCGTCAAGGGAGACGTTCGCAGATTTTCTGAATGCCTCAGCCAATGAAATCGTCTTTGGTCCGAACACGACGACGATGATTTACCACTTGTCGCGCGCGCTCGGCCGGACGCTGGGCGCGAGGGACGAAGTCGTGATCACCGAGCTGGAGCATCACGCGAACGTCGCGCCGTGGCAGGCGCTCGTCCTCGAGCGGGGCGTGACCTTGAGAGTTGCGCAGATGGATCCCGAAAGGGGTGAGCTTGATTGGGACGATTTCGAGCGACTGGTTAATAAGAACACAAAGGTCGTTTCCTTTGGCGCCGGTTGTAACGCGCTTGGAACTGTGAACAATTTTCGCGGCGCGGTTGAACTCGCGCATTCATTCGGCGCTCTGGCGCTGATCGATGCCGTTCACTACGCGCCCTACTTTCTCTGCGATGTGAAGGAAACGAACTGCGATTTCCTGACCTGCTCGGCTTACAAGTTTTATGGTCCCCACGTGAGCGTCTTTTATGGCAAAAAGGATTTGCTGGAATCGATTGATTTTCCCAGGCTCCAACCTGCGCCCGACACCGCCCCCGAACGCGTCGAGATGGGAACGCAGAATCACGAAGGGATCGCCGGGGCGGCCGCGGCCGTGGAGTTCTATGCTTCGCTGGCTGGATACGGAAACCTGAGCAGTCGAGGTAGCGAGCGGGTCCTCGATGAAGCTCCGACAACTGAGAAAACACGCCGCGAACATCTGCAAGCCGCTTTTGAGGGCCTCCGCGCGCACAGCGCTTCGCAAGTAAAACATCTGTGGGAAGAGCTGGCAAAAACCAACGGCATTCGTTTGTACGGTCCGCCACCGGAGGTCGCGCGCACGCCTACTGTTTCGTTTATCGTTAAGAGCGTCGCCTCGACTGAAGTCGCCCGACGGCTCGCAGCGCGCGGATTGTTCGCTTCCCACGGCGACTTCTATGCGCAGACTGTTATTGAACGTTTAGGACTGGCGCCGGAAGGCCTGGTACGCGTCGGCTGTGCCTGCTACACGAGCGATGAAGAGATTGAGAGATTGATTGAGGCGGTGCGGGAACTGGCTGCTGGTTGAATCCGGGCGGCTGCGCCGCCTGATGTGCGGTAAGGCTCTGCCTTACCGTCACGAGCGCCAATCATTTCATCGCACTGGTTCGAGGCTGCGCCTCGAACCAGTGCAATTTAAAAAACAGAAAGAAATTAGCTGTCGGAAAGGCGAAGCCTTTCCGCACATCGAGCGGCAAAGCCGCGGATCCATGAAGCAATATCACGACATCCTGAAATCAGTCCTTGATCATGGCACTGAGCACGAAGACCGCACCGGTGTCGGCACGATTTCTCATTTCGGCTATCAAACGCGTTTTGATTTGCGAGAAGGGTTCCCGATCGTCACGACCAAGAGAGTCCCCTTTCGCTGGATCGCGGAAGAGTTGTTTTGGTTTCTCTCAGGCGACACCAACGAAGCAAACCTGCGCGCGCGCGGCGTAGATATTTGGAAGGAATGGGCAGACGAACAGCATACGCGACGATTTGGTCGCGAGCCGGGCGACCTGGGCCCGATCTACGGATATCTTTGGCGATCGTTTGGCGGTCAATATCCGCAACGCGATGGGGTCGATCAGATTTCTCGCTTAATTAATGAAATCGAAAACAATCCGAACTCACGCCGCCTGATCGTCAGCGGCTGGGACCCGCGCGAGTGTGATAACGTCGACCTGCCGCCGTGTCATACGATCTTTCAGTTCAAGATCGAGCAAGCCCACCCTGCCCGACCTGAGGGCCGGGCTTCTGAAACTGGTCGCACGGCCGCGCCGGTGCTGCATTGTCAGCTTTATCAGCGGTCGGCAGATGCGTTTCTCGGTGTACCCTTTAACATCAGCTCGTACGCGCTGCTGACTCACATAGTGGCGCACGTTTGCGATTTGAACGTCGGCGAATTCGTCTACACACTCGGCGATTATCACATCTATAAAAACCATCTCGAACAGGTCAAGCAACTGCTTTCGCGTGAACCCTTACCCTTGCCAGGACTCGAAATCAGAGACGACCAGCGGCGGCTGCGGGGGTTGGAAGGCTTATTGAATTTCCGTTTTGAGCACCTGAATCTCATCGGTTACGAATCGCACGCGAAGATAGCAGCGCCGGTCGCGGTGTGAATGAAAAATTCTTCAGTTCGAGCTTGTACGTCTTAGATTTAGCCGGAATACTAAAGGTCCCGCGCTCATGTATTGTGAAGGGACGATGATCTTGATGCTGGGAACGCGGACGTCCTCGTCCGCATCCAGCACGAAAAGAGAAAGACAGATGTTAGCGCGCTAACGCGCTTTGCGGACGTGGACGTCTAGATGCGCTCCCAGCGCTTACTTGAACTAATTACTTTAATTTTCAAGACTTGAAACTAATGATCATCGGCATCGTCGCAGTAGATCGAAACCTGGCAATCGGCAAAGGCGGCCGCTTGCCATGGCATTACTCTGCCGACATGAAATTCTTCAAAGAGACAACCATCGGCAACTCGGTAGTGATGGGACGCCATACCTGGGCGACCTTGAAGGAACCGCTCAAGGACCGTCAGAATATTGTGCTTACTCGCGAGACTGATATCGAATCACGGAATTCGCTGATCGTCTTTCGCGATATCGAATCCGTGCTTTCCTTCGGCAGGGAAATTCAAACTCACCTGTTCGTAATCGGAGGCGCGAAAGTATATAAATCCTTTCTGCCACACATTGACCGGTGGATAGTTACTGAAGTGCCTCTAACAGTGGAAGACGCCGACACTTTCATGCCGCCGGACTTTCTCAACGGATTCGAGATGTATGAATTGAGACAACTCGAGGAAGGTCTGCGGGTAAAATTCTATGAACGCGAGAAAGAGTTAGGAGTACCGCCTTCAGGCGGAATGCTTTCCTGAAATCATTTCCGGCTAAAGCCGGTACTCCGAACCCTAAGGCTCCGGCTAAAGCCGGTACTCCGAGCCTTAAGTCTCCTTCTTAACGGCAGAGCCTTGAGAATCAGTTCCCGTCGCTCCCACTACTATCCAAAAGGTCGTGGCGTGTAATGATTCCGGTGATGCGGCCATACTCTTCAATCAAGACCGCCGGGCTGGTTCGCAATTTGCGGCTGACCACATTCACATCGTCGTCAACGTCAACGATGGGAAAACTCTTGTCCATTACTTTTCTGACCGGCGCTTCCATCAGATCGCGGTCGTTGAAAACTTTCGAGAGCAGATGATTTTCTCTGAGCGAGCCAACCGACTCTCCATCATCAAGCACCGGGATCTGCGTCAGGCCCAGCTCGTTCATCTTTGCCAGCGCATCCGCGACTCGATCAGCCGGCGCCACAGTCACCAGGTTTTTGGGCGAATGGCTTCCTTTAGTTTCGCTAATCAAGCCAGCTGTGATCTTCTGCGGCTCCAGCAACCGCTTCTCCTTCATCCATTCATCTGAATGAAACTTGGAGAGGTAGTGTTCGCCCGTGTCGCAGACGATGAAAACAACCACCGCGTCCTCATCCAAATCGCGCGCTACCCGCAGAGCAGCAGCGCAATTGGTGCCGGTCGACCCGCCGCAAAAAATCCCTTCTATTCGTCCGAGTTGTCGCGCGAAATCAAACGACTCGCGATCGGTGATGTTCATCACTTCGTCGACATACTGCATCTGCGCATTGCCCGGCAGAACTTCCTGGCCGATGCCCTCAACCAGGTACGGAGTCGTTTCGGGAATCTCTCCCGTCTCTTTGTAAGTCTTGTAAATCGAGCCGACGGGATCGGCGCCGATCACTCTGATATTCGGATTTCTTTCTTTAAGAAATCGTCCGGTGCCGGAAATCGTGCCGCCGGTGCCAATGCCCGATACAAAGTGAGTGAGCTTCCCTTCAGTTTGCTCCCACAGTTCCGGCCCCGTGGTGCGATAGTGCGCTTCGGGATTGGCAGGATGCGAATATTGATCGGGATAAAAAGAATTCGGAGTTTCAGAAGCGATACGTCGCGCGGTTGAAACGTAGTGATCCGGCGTACCGGGCTTGGCAGAAACAGGTGTGATGACGACGTCAGCGCCGAGTGCCTTCAGATAGCGCGCCTTCTCTGCGGACGCTTTATCGGTCATCACAAAGATGCATTTGTAACCTTTTACCGACGCGGCGATCGCCAGACCGATTCCTGTATTGCCGGAAGTGGCCTCGACAATTGTGCCGCCCGGCTTGAGGAGTCCTTCGCGTTCGGCCGCCTCGATCATTGAGACGCCAATTCGATCTTTAACGGAAAATCCCGGGTTAAGGTTTTCCATCTTCGCCAGGATCAGCGGCTTCAATCCTTTGTTCAGCCGATTAAGTTTTATTAAAGGCGTGCGGCCGATTAGAGCCAGCACGTTGTCGTAGTAATTCATCGGTCTCCATTGATCGAGAAAATTACGCAGCCAGGGATTCGGCCAAACAAAAACGGTATTTCAGGACTGGGAATGTTATTTTGCTCAAATTCTTCGATTTTTCCAAATATCGCGTGCGAACTTCCTCTGACGACGGAAGCCTGCTTAGGGCGTGGAATTCATCAGGAAGTCACATAACTTTTCGGCTGTTAGCTCGGCGGCAAGCCGATGCCCATTAATATTCCAGTGACCATTGCCAGGGTCCGCGCCAAAACCATGCAGGAAAATCCTTTTCTCGTCGGCGTACTTCTGCATCGCGGGCGCCAAAATGTCCACGGGAACCTGCTGACTAACACAGAAGTCGCGAAAACGATTATCGGGATAGAAGATATCTCTGCCCCCGACGCCCTGCAAAAACGTCGCGCGCGCCGCCGGATCGGGCCAAACCTGAATTCCATTGCTCAGGGTTACGACAAAGAATTTTGCTCCCTTGCTCTGGACCTCGCGGTTCATTACGGTTATTAATTGCTCAGTCACCTTCCAGGCATCATTCCAAACGGCATCTGCGGGTTCACGATAAACCAGGTTGTCGACTCCCAACTCTTCGGCCGCGCGAACACCGTCGGGACGCACTGGGCGCGGTGTTTGCTCAGGAGAAGGTGACGATGAACCAGCGTTTTGGCCTTGCCCGCTGCCGCCCTGAGCGCCCGCCGTTTTCCGCTGAGCCAGGTATATCCTGAAACCATGCGCCGCCTGATTAATCAATTGAATCACTCGCAAATGATCTCGAAACCAGCCGCCCACGCGATTAAGCGCGGAGTTTCGCCAGCGAAATGTCCTGGTTTGCTGAAATGAATCGTCCTCGATCAGTCGCCCGTCGCGCCAGACAAAATAAGGAATCTCGTCAGTCTTTTTCAGGGCCCGCGCATTGTCGCTGACATCGTTGTTTGTGGTAATCGCAAGCAGGACAATGTCCGGCGAATATTGCCAGACATGATCGCGCAACGTGATCAACTCCTGGGCGGTTCCATAACCTGAGACTCCAAAGTTAATAACTTCAACGTTCCGCCCCGAAGTGGCCGAGCATTCCTTCAGCTTGCGCTCGAGTACCGCACAGAAACTCTCTTCAAACGGAACCTGAAGAGCTTCGATAAACGAATCGCCCAACACGGCCACACGCAGCGTATTCGCAGGCTTATCTTTTGTGTGTTCTCGATCGCGAAGCCCGTCGCTGTTGACGTGCACAAAGGCCGCGCCTTCCTTGCGGTACCAGCCTTCCATCTCCGGGCGCAAAGCGTATCCGCGACGCAGATCGGCGACATAAAATTCGGGATAGGAGTAACCGGCAAGGCGCAGGCCTGTCTCAACAATCGCCAGGCTCACGAGCAGGCTGCCGATAAGCAGCAGAAACTTGATCCGCCGTTCGCGACGCTTTCCTTTCCTGACCGAGTCTTGTGGATCCATACCCAGACGACTTTCGGGCGCGGCGTGATAGTGTAGCAAGAAGGTGAAAGTTTACTGAGCGATTTCTTGACAGTCGCAGGCCCGGGCGTATAATTTTCACTTCGCTGTGGGCCGTTAGCTCAGTTGGTAGAGCAGCTGACTCTTAATCAGCGGGTCGGAGGTTCGAGCCCTCCACGGCTCACCATTATTTTCAATGACTTGCGGCAGGTTGAAGAGCCTGCCGCTTTTCGTTTGTGACCAACTTGTGACCATCTTTTCGCCGACGCTGCTGTCGATACTCTGACAAGACAGTGATCGCTCCACGCTTTCCTTGATCGGTTGCGTGAAATGTAACGCATCGTTGTCACAATCGAAGCGTGACCCATTACTCCTGATCTTCGCAACGTCAACACCGGCATCGGCTAGCCGCGTACCAAACGTATGACGCAAGTCGTGAAAGGTGAAGTTGGTGATACCCGCTTCTCGGCATGCTGCTGAGAAGGACTTCTTGATGTCGGTATACCGTGTTCCGGTATCCGGATTCGTGAAAACAAATTCCGTTTCGCCGGCGAAGGTAGCACGAATTCTGTGGCTTCCAGTTCTTCCAACAGGCTGCAGTAGAACCGGGCGGACGAGGACGTCCGCGGTCCGACAGAAGAGCTTGCGTGGTGAATTGGAGGTGGCTACTAAAGGATGACCATTCAGCGGAATAATTGACGTTATATTAGGAGAAGCATCCATGATCGAAAGATTATTCCAGTTTGACGAATGGGCCAACTCAAGAGTATTGGAAGCACTGGGACAGTCGCCCGTCCAAAATCCAAGAGCTCTGCACTTGATGGCCCACATCCTCGTCGCGCAAAAGATCTGGCTGGAAAGGCTGAATGCTCAGGATACCGTAGGGACTAATAAAGCGCCTTCATCTAAGCCTTCAACAAACAAAAGTCCTCGCTGCCGAAAATGTTGATGCTATTGCACGGCTTCTCGGGGTGACGAATAGCACGTCACTTGATTCAATGGTCGAAATACAAGAATTTGAGCCGCAAAGAGTTTCTCTCGACAAGAGATATCCTCACCCATGTAGCCATGCATGGCACGTATCATCGCGGACAAATAGCTGCCGCGTTGCGTGCTGCTGATATCACTCCTCCCAACACAGACTTCATCACCTTTGTACGTGAGACGGCGTAACTACTGACCTCATGCCACCGCGTCCACCTATAATCGACTTCATTTGAAGTTTTCGATCAACATAATTTCCTGGGTGGGTAGTCCAACTGTATAAGCCAGGTTCTTCCCGTCTAATGACCACGCAAGGTTTTGCAGTATGGCATCTTCAAATCCCCGGACGGGTGTTGCTTCTTCACTCTCGAGGTCTTGCCGCCAAAGGCCTTTGGGGTCGACCCTGTAAATGATTCCCTTACTGTCAGGTGTCCAGCGAAATACGAGTCTTCCGATTAGACCTCCCTCCGCGACGGCAAACGTTTTTACGGGCTCGCCTCCCGCGAACGTCATGATTGCCAGACGGCGGCTCTTTGATTCAGAAGCTTCCACGTAGGCTATGTATTTGCCGTCGTGAGACACCTGCGGCCATTTGGAAGGTTTGTTCGTAAGCTGTTTTTGATCGCTGCCGTCAATTGAGATTCGCCAAAGGGTTGATTTACCGTCTCGAACCGATGTGTAAATTACCCAGTGACCATCAGGCGACAGACTTGGCTGCAGATTGTTGCCACCGTGCGTTAACTGTCTCAGGTCCCCTCCATCAACATTTGCTCTCCAGATTTCAAGCTCCCCGGAAAGATTTGACTGGAAGGTTAAGAAGCGACCATCAACTGTTGCGGAGACGTAGCTATCACTCGTATTAGGTTTGCCCTTTGTCAATTGCCTTAGATTGCTGCCGTCTCGGTCCATAGACCAAATTACGAGACTGTTGCCTACATAGACCGTGTAGAGTAAGCGCTGATCTGGGGTCCACGTTAGCCCGTCAACTCCTTCATATCTGGGAACTACTCCCTGCAGAACTCGTCGTGCGTGCCGTGCTTCACCGTCGGGCGCGATCCAGATCTCGGAGGCTATGTGACCGTGCATAGCGATCAACCGGCCGTTCGCGGACACACTCAACTGCGGTAGCAGAAAGATGTTTTGATCATTGGTGATTTGTCGTGGCTCACCCGATGTGGTGACGAGCCAAATCTCGCGTCGCCGTTCGCCGACGTTTTGGTTTGCCACCGCGAGTAGGCTGCCGTCAGAGAGCCACAGCAGATCGTCTACTGTGGCCCAATTACGACTGCCGATTCTGCTAATACTTCGGTCCGCTAGTTTTACTGCGAGAATTTCATCTCGAGTACCTTCTTTGTGCGCGCTGAAGCCGATTCGCTGGCCATCCGGTGACCATGTCAGACTATCAATCGTAAAATCGTCCGGCCATGTTCTCGTTACCAGCGTCTGCTGATTTCTGCCGTCAGCCGCATCGCACGTGACGATTGAGGTTTGTTTCAGCTCGGAATCACGCAGGAGCATCGCGATGTGCCGGCCATCAGCTGAAAGCGCGACTGGCGTTTGAACATTCGGAATCAAATCAATTACATCGCCGCCTAAGACTGACATTCGCTTTAACATGCCGTTCGGGTGCTGTTCGCCGGCCGTTAGGAAATAGATGCTATTGCCATCGGGCGCGAAGGTTGGCTCGACCACCTCAAGATCTGCTTGCTGATAGAGTGGTGAACTGATGTTCGTATCGACTTCACCAAGCCACAACGAATTCTTGTTGTTGAGCCGCTGTATATACGCCAGCGACCGGCCATCAGGGGAAATCACTGCTCTTAGAGGCAACCCCCCGTAGGTAGTGAACCGACGAACTGTCATTTGGCTCGGGTGGACAACGGTGGAGGACTGTCCGCGTTGTTCACGATAACGATAGAGTCGATAACCTCCAACTAACAGTAACGAGCTCATTAAACCGATAAGTAGAATTAAGAACCCCTTCGATCTTTGTCTTTTGTTTCCTGTAAAACTCGCGACTTGAGGCATTAACTCCGGTTTCAGTTTTATTTCGCGAAGATCCGTGAGTAACTCAGCCATCGAGTGGTAGCGATTCGTCCGATCTTTAGCGATGGCTTTTTCAATCAATCTCTTAAGTGCCGTCCACCCCGGAGTTTCCGGCAGAAGCAATGGAGTAGGCTCGGATTTCAGAATGTTTGCGATAACGTCGCCTGACGTTTCGCCTTCGAACGGACCCTTACCAGCAAGCATTTCATATAGCACTACGCCAAGACTCCAGACGTCGGTGCGTTCATCTACCTCAAGTGCTCGAACTTGCTCGGGCGACATGTAACAAACAGTACCTACCGTTACTCCTCTTTCAGTTTTGAAAGCAGTTGGCTCATTGTCGTCAGTAGTTTGCTTCTCGATAAGTTTGGCAACGCCGAAGTCGACGATCTTGATGTAACCATCAGGACGCGCCATGACGTTCTCAGGCTTAATGTCGCGGTGAACAATACCCGCTGAGTGAGCGGTCAATAATGCCGAAGCGATCTGATTGGCGATATCGAGTATCTGTCCGACGTTCAACTGGCCAGAGCTCATCACTTCCCGGAGTGTGCGCCCTTCGACGAATTCAGTGGCGATGAACTGCAGGCCTTCGAATTCACCAGCCTCATAGATGGTAAGAATATTAGGGTGGTTCAGGGCTGAAGCAGCGCGGGCCTCCTGGTTGAAGCGATGCAACCTCGGTTTGTCAGCGGTAAGATCATCGCGCAGAAATTTAAGGGCGACTTTGCGATGTAGGACTTTGTCAAATGCAAGGTAGATATCACCCATGCCGCCCCGGCCCAATTCGCTAATTACGTCGTAGGAGCACAAAGTTTTTCCCACGAGGGTTTGAGAAGATCGTTCGGCACCGACAATCGACTGCGCTTCGATCCCGTAAGCAGGTAACTCCATGAAATCTTCTGCCTGTTGGTGATGGGTAAGCATTGATTCAAGTTCATGGAGCAATTCGTCGTCACGATCACAAGCAGCGGCGAGAAACGCTACTCTCGCATCACCCTGATGCTCCAGCGCCGAGTGAAACAGTTCATCGAGTTTCTGCCATCGTTCAGGATTCATGACGCAGTTCCCGGTGAAGCCATGCTTTTGCCAGCTTCCAATCGCGCATGACGGTCGTCTGAGAGATCTTCAGAAATGCGGCTGTCTCATCAACTTCCAGCCCGCCGAAAAACCTCAACTCAACGATTCGTGCTTTGCGTTCATCGATGCGGGCCAGCTTGTTGAGCGCCTCGTCAATCGCAATGACATCCACTGCCGGTTCTGACATCGCGAGACTCTGATCGAGCGTAATCGCTGTGGCGCCGCCTCCTCGTTTAACTCGGCGACGGCGGCGAGCCCGGTCAACAATGATTCGGCGCATCAGTTCCGCGGCGATGCCAAAAAAGTGGGCACGGTTTTGCCAATTAACATCACGCTGATCAACCAGCCGCAAATAGGCCTCGTGCACCAAATCAGATGTCTGAATAGTGCAACTCTTTCCCTCCTTTCGAAGGTACTGATGGGCGAGTCGCCTGAGTTCCTGGTAGACCAACGGCATAAGCCGCTCAAGGGCCGCCTGATTTCCGTCGCTCCATCCAGATAGAAGCTGAGTGAGATCGTCAGATGAGATTGGCAGACTGCTCATGAGCCTCCTGCCGGGGTGGGTGGCGAATTCGAACGTTTGAGTGCCCGGAATTATAGCATTTTTTGCTCCGAAGGCTTTAAGAGCTTCATATCAGCGGGTTATGGGTGACTTTGAGAATGAGAGAAGCGTTCAAAGTAAAAACCGACCGCCTGATAAAACTCGATCCTTACCTGACAAAAAGTAGATGGCAGCTCTCAGCACAAAGTGACGCGTTAAGAAATAGGAGCAGCTGAACGAATCATAAGTAGGTCTATTCAAACCTGCGACAGCTTTATTGATTCTCAGAACGCTCGGTGCAGTCGAACTGTGTAAGGAGAAACCAATCTGTCCTCCTGAGGAGAACGTAATGAAAGTAAGAGTCACTGTTGGCGGACTAATTCTCACGTGTGTTGCCTTGAGTTTGCTCATTGCTCCAAAGGCCTCTACCGCGCCGCCAGGAGCGCCTACTTTCTCAACCATCGACGTACCGGGTGGTACTCAATCAGCCGTTGCCGGTATTGCCAACAACGGAAAAATGGTGGGGTACTACACCGGGAGTGACAACAACGCTCATGGCTTCCTTCTAGCGAACAATATTTTCACTCAGATCGATTTCCCTGGCGCACTCAGCACTGATGGATTCGGTATCGACGAGACTGGGAAGATCGTAGGCAGCTACTATGACGACGGGACCGGCAGCCAACACGGTTACCTGTTGGAAGATGGCGCCTTCACGACAATAAGTTTTCCTGCCGCCACTAACACACTCAGCGGTGGTCGCAACAACGTGGGGCAGATTGTCGGTCTCTACGACGATGTCGGAGGAAGTACACACGGATATTTGCTTGATCTGTTTGGTTTCACCCCGATCGATTTTCCAGGTGCGATATCAACTGTAGTGCCCAAACTCAACAATTCAGGCAGGCTTGTGGGCATTTACAAATCCGCGGAGGCCGTGACGCATGGATTCTCGTTCAACGAAGGGAGTTTTGCGTCGATCGATTTTCCTGGGGCCAGTAGTACGGAAGCATTTGGGATCAATGATGCCGGGGTCATCGTTGGGCGTTACGCTCTGAATGGACAGGATCCAGTCGTTTCAGGACACGGTTTCCTCTTAGACAAGGGTGCCTTCACATCGTTTGACTACCCGGAGTCTTTTGAGACCACACCTTTAGATATAAACACCCGTGGACAAATTGTTGGATTCTACACCGATGCTAACGGACACGATCACGGATTCGTTGCTTCGGGTCTTCACTAAAGGACTTGAGGTGAGAAATTCATCTCGCTCCATCGAGGAGTTTTCCCATGAAGACCCAAAGATATGCAGTTAGGAGGACCTATCTTGCTCAACAACGCCTACCAGCATGTAGGTGCACAGCAAATGAACGTGTACGCAGATCCTGGCACCGTGGTGGGCTGCGAACTGAACCACAGCGATTCCTCCACATTCATCCAACGGCCGCATGCACGATCTCAGGCTACTTTGTAAAGGTGCCTTCAGATGATTTCAAACTACAAGGAGAATAGTAATGAAGCCAGCTCGACGTCTCACAAAAACTTTAGCTCGAACATTTTTTCTAGCGTTAACCGGGTCCATCCTTGCTTATGTGTGCGTTTTTGCCGTCGACCAGACCAATGAGAAAGTTGCCGACATCATTGGTATCATCAAGGGCCAAACTGCACGCTTGAACCTCGTAAACATCGGCGTTGCGTCTGAAATTCCGCCTGGTCCATGCAAGGCTTCTTTGATTTTCTCCGATGTTTTTGGAAATCTGCTCAATTCGAAGCAGGATGTGAGTCTCAATAGCGGTGAAGCGACATTCCTCGATCTAAACGCAGATCGCCAGAGTTTCCGGGGCCGTTTGTTACTAAAAAGTATAGTTCGTTTCGCTCCTCACGATCCGGCGCTTTCTGATCCCTAAATAAATCTCCTTCTCACCAAGATCGCAGTTTCCGTGCACCAAATCTGACCGGAAGCTGCATCGAGCGCATTGAAAAGTGAGGGCGGATTTGAGCCCCGACCTGATCGTCTACCTAAAAAGATGAGGGGAAGATGAGAGGTATACGTGTTCGGACCAAGCGAGACGTAGCTTGCTTTGATGGCTGAAACGGCGGTAAATACTATTTGTCATGCGCAGTAGGGATAGGTCAGTAAGTCCGAAACGGGCTTAAAATACGTTGACACCACAAGGTCGACTTGGACCAAGCTTTGATGCGATATTCCTGCCACATGATGAATGAATGGCTTTCCGCGCGAGACGAGGAATTGGTTTGTGACCAACTTGTGACCAGAATACCGATAAAGAGGGAGTAATAGGTATTAACAGTTGGACTCGCTGGCGGTTGCAACCCGTAACGAATGTTAGTAAATCGTAAGAGCCATAACCTGCTGGAGTGCCTGTGACCGCACTCTTAATCAGCGGGTCGGAGGTTCGAGCCCTCCACGGCTCACCATTAAACTTCAATTCAAGAGCCACCGCCCGGGTGGCTCTCGATGTGTAGGGGTACTCTTCAAGGACATCCGGTCGTGTCCTTGCCATAGATCTGGTCCGTATGCCTGAACAGATTACCAATCACAGCCGCATACTCGACGCGATTCGCAGCGTCAAGCTCATCGATCAATTAGTGGAAAAGACCAACGGTCATTTCACCTATGAATTAGATCTCGAGGTGATTGCGTACGGCCGCAATTACACGGGAAAGAAAGTTGGTCCGTACGTGCGTTTGTTCGTCTATGGACCCGGCGAGGAAATCATTCGCGAAGGTGATTGGGGCGGAAACGCTTTCTTTATTCTGGTTGACGGAGACCTGGACGTTTACATCCGCGAAGATGAAACCAACGAGCAAAAGAAAGTAAGCGCAATCCAGCCGGGCCGCAGTTTCGGTGAAATGTCGGTCCTCGCCGGACTGCCGCGCAACGCGACTATCGCAGTGCCTGCGGACGGAAAAGCAACCGTGATCGAGGTTGATCGACCGGCGCTCAGACTACTGCGAAAACTTCCGCGATTCGGCGGCGCGCTCGAAGCAACTTACCGCGAGTATGGACTGAAAAGAACCCTGGAGGATCTAAATCAGGCCAGCGATGGTGCTTTTAATGAAGAGTCTTTGCGCCAACTCGAACGCATCGCCCAGTTCAGAGTTTTCGGCAAGCAGCACACGTTGTCGCGCGAACACGATTCCGTCGATCGCATTGTCTTTATCAAGAACGGATGGGTGCGCAGAACCAGAGGCACTGGTCGCCTGCCCTATATCAGCGACATCATGATGGGCCTCGATGAAGATGTCAGCGTCGACTTTCTGGGCGCGGGTAATTGTCTCGGCCTGGAAAGTTTGCGGGGTCAGGAAACATGGCAATACACCGCTACGGTGCTTGCTCGCACCGAAGTGGTTGAGATTCCGCTGGCTTTGCTGCGTCAGGATCCGGCCCTTTCCCAAACATTGCGACAAGCCTTTTCCCGTTTCTCGAGTCTCGATGATGAGGTGCGCGTCGAGTCACTTTATGACAAACGAACGATTGCCGCGATTAGCGAAGAGATCGAAACGGGAATTGTCGATGGCACAAATCTTTTGGTGATGGACATGGATTTGTGCGTCCGTTGTGGCAATTGCTCGATGGCCTGTCACAAGGTACACGGACAGTCTCGCCTTTTGCGTCATGGAATCCACATTGAGCGCCCGGTAAAGCCGGGAAAGAGATCCATTCAGCACGTTTTGTCCCCCGAAGTATGCCTGCACTGCCAGGATCCTGAATGTCTAACCGGTTGTCCGACCGGCGCGATCGGCCGCTTGCCCGGAGGGCAAATCGACATTGAACCAAAGACCTGCATCGGATGCGGCGATTGCGCAACACAGTGTCCTTACGATGCAATTTCAATGGTGCCGAAAAGGTCCCCGGCCCCATCCAAACAATCGTTTGCCAGGCAGCTGAGAAATTGGTTTAGTCTGGCGCAACCGCCTCTTCCTGCCGCCGTCACGGAAACTGAAGACCTTCTGGCAGTGAAGTGTAATCTCTGTAACAACACGCCATTAAATCCGAAGGGGGCCGCCAGACAAGCCTATTCATGTGAAGAAAACTGCCCCACGGGAGCGTTGGTGCGCGTCAATCCCAAAGAATACTTTGAAGAAGCAAAGAGCGCGATCGGCCTGATTTATCGAGATCAAACACACGCAATCGGCCGAGACATTCATAAGAGCGATCCGCTGGCGACGTTTTTTCATCTTGCCGGCGTGCTGGGCCTCCTCCTGATTACTGCCGCGACGGTCTGGGCTGCGCGAAGATATACGCTCGATGGAAGACTCGCGAATACCTGGCTAACCGTACGCTGGATCACGGGACTCGTCGGCCTGGTGGGCATCGCCGCAGTGATGACATATTCAGCCCGCAAACAGGTATACCGGCGACGCGCGGGCGCGCTGCGTTACTGGTTATTGGCTCACGTCTATCTTGGCGTTATCGCCGGCGTGCTATTGCTGCTGCATGGCGGGCGAAGTTCAGGCGGCTTGCTGACGTCAATGTTAATGGTTTCGTTTGATCTCGTCGTTCTCTCCGGATTGTTTGGCATTGCCTGTTATCTGATTGTCCCTCGGATTATGACCAGCATCGAGGGCGACCCGCTTTTGTTTGAAGACCTGAAAGCGCGTCGCGAGGAGTTGCGCGCCACCCTCGCGATGATTGATATCAGAGATCGCGAGTTGCGGCCTCTGATTGAAAAACGTGTGCGGCGGCGGTTTCTCTCCTTAAAATATCTGATGCGCCAATACCTTCGCCGCGAACTTCTGTCGGAAATGCTGGCGGCCGCGCGCGAAGAATTTGAAATTGAAGGGGCTTCGTTGACCAATCCAACTGCGCGTCAGCAACTGATCGAAGCGGTCGAGACCACTGCAACGCTGCGCCGGGTTGACTCGCTTATTTACCTGCATCAACTACTGAAACTCTGGCTGGCCCCGCACGTTGTGTCGTCGTCTATGATGTTGGCCCTGCTGGTGGCGCACATTGTTCAGGTGGTGTTCTTTATGAAGTGAAGGTTGTTAGTTGTCAGTGGTTAGTTGTCAGTTGCACACCTGATGACGTGACGCGTACCGTCGCCGAGCGAACAACTGACCACTAACTACTGACCACTGACCACAGAAATGCAGCAAAGTACATTCATCATCATTCGGGAAGATCGCGGCTTCGATCCGACGACTCTGGTGACTGAAGGATTGAAGATCGGGCGCGACGTAAGCTGTGATCTGCTGCTGAATCATCCCAATGTATCTCGCCTGCATGCCGGCATTAAAGAAATCGACGAGCGCTTTTGTTTCTTCAACCTCAGCTCGTCCAACTCGACAACTCTCAACGGCCGTTTGGTGGTACTGGGAGAACCGGAGGCGCTGGCCGACGGCGACGAAATTCGCATCGGCCCATTCTTCCTACGGGTCGATCATAAGGGCCAAGCCCTCGAGATAACCGTCACTCTTCAATTCGGTTTACTGATCGGTGAACTCGAAGCGCGCGGGGACGCGCGGGGCGCGCAGCCGACAACCGGACCGCTGGTCATGCCCTCGCCCGCTTCGAAGGATCTGGCCCAGGCCGCCCTCGATCTTTTCTGGGGGAAACGGACGAGGGAAAAGGCAGGGCGCAAATCGCCGTTACATCCACGCCGCCCACCGCGACTGGGAAAGGCGCGATTTAATTGGACACCAACCCGCGACCTGGTGCGGCCATGGCCGTTCGCGCTGTTTCTCTGGGCAGTGATCGTGCTGGGTTCAGCTTCGATTGCCGCAGCCGTTTGGTTTGCCTCGGCTTACGCGCCCGCCCCGGTGTCGCCGGTGCACAGCCGTACAACTCTCATGATGTCGCCTGCAATTGCCAGACAGGCGAACGCGAAGTCATGCACCACCTGTCACTCAATGACCGGTAGGATGGAAACACGGTGCGCATCGTGTCACACGACTGAAGCTTTCGCAGCCACGGTAACAAGGTCGCACGTCGAGACCGGCATCGGATGCACGGATTGTCATTCGGAACATCGCGGTAAAGATTTTCGGCCCATGCTTGCGGCGCTCAACTCATGCACTGCCTGTCATAACGACAAGAACAAAAAAACTTACAATGGCAAGACTGTAGGCACACCGCACGGGGGCTCGATTGGCTACCCGGTCGCGAATGGAGAATGGAAATGGAAGGGGCTGGACGCCGATGAACTCGCGCTCCGGCCGACAATTGCTGCTTTGCGCACTCCGGGAGACAGTGAACGCCAGTGGCGCAGCAAACAATTTCACGCGCTGCACCTTTACCGGGTGCGCGCGACCGCCGGGGTGACCGGGGTAGTCGATCCTACTTCAGGTTCGGCGCCGGTGCTCTCCTGTTCCAGCTGTCATAAAGCGTTCAATCCAATCGATCGAGAGTCGCCGCAAAAAACCTGCGATGGATGTCATCGTGGCCTGGCCGATTCGAGCGGCCGCGAGTTGCTTTCGGCCGGCACGCCTGATTGCATCTCGTGCCACGTTCAGCATCTTAAAGATAAGCGCCATTGGAACCCTAACCTTCTGGTGGACGCTGCCAAAACTGCAGTCGAATAGAATTAACAGGGTGTTAAAAACGTTCATGCGGCTCGTTGGAAGCTTCGCACAAAAAGTCGTTCGGGTACCGAAGGCTATCGAATACTCTCGGGCGAATCCGGTCTCATTCACACCTGACTTTAGCCAGGTGAACTGCACCGGGTCAGGATTTGGAAACCGTTTAAACGGTTTCCCCTCCTGTCACTTCCCGATCACCCGGCTGAAGCCGGGTGTGAATGAGAACCTCGACCATGCTTCTTGTGCAAACGAGGTCGTTGACCGATGAAAAAATCGCAACTCCTAATCATCATTGCTCTATTGACGCTGCTGCTTTCGATCAATCTGATCTCGGAAGACAGCACGAAGAGCTATTTTGGTGGTTTGCCATGGTACGGCTGGGCCGGGATTAGCGCTTTTCTCGTAATCGCCGGCTGTTGGTTTGCGGTACGCGACGCGCAACGAGCTCGCCGTTTGCTGGAAGAGCCGGTCGCGGCGCCGGCCGAAGAAGATCAATCAATCGCCCAGATTTCCGAAGCCGATCTTGAACGGCTCGATCCCAACGCCCCTGATTATCCTCATCCGGTAATTTTTCCTGAGCGCTGCATTGGGTGCCATGCGTGCGTCGAGGCTTGCCCGCATGATGTCCTGGCGATCGTCAACGGGATCGCCGCGCCAGTCGCTCGCGATCAATGCATGGAAGATACTTCGTGCCAGGTCGAGTGTCCCGTGAATCCGAAAGCTTGTATCGTCGTAAACACGACCAGGAAGATCAAGGCCCGTCCCGTGCCGACGCGTGATGCATCGTTTATGACGAATGTTGCCGGCTGCTACCTGATTGGTGACGTTTCGGGGACGCCTCTGATTAAGAACGCGGCAAACGAAGGCGCCGATGTAATCAAACACATCGCGCATGAACTTAATAACGGTGCAGGCGCGGAAGCAAAGGCTGCGTTCGATGTGGCGATCATTGGCATCGGACCGGCTGGTTTGTCAGCCGCGATCGCCGCGAAACGGTTTGACCTGAGATATGTCGGTATCGAGCAGGACAAGGTCCTGGCGACGATTGATGCCTACCCGAAAGGCAAGTACGTCTTCTTCAAACCTGAGACGATGGAATCTCGCGGCATGATTGAAGTCAACGGGCTGGGTGAGCAACGCGAAAAGATTCTCGATTCGTGGATCGGCGCAATGAACTCCAGCGGCGTCGTAATTAATGAAAGTGAAAGTTGCAAGACGGTCGAAAAGGCCGCCGAGGGCGACTATTTCGTTGTGCAAACCGAAAAAGGCCTGGCGCGCGAAAAGGTAAGTTATTACGCACGACGCGTGATTCTCGCGCTGGGCAATCGCGGCACGCCAATGAAGTTAAAGGTCCCGGGCGAAGAGATGAAAGTGGCGCGCGACGGGCGCACCGAAGACAAGGTCAAGTACAAGCTGACGGATCCGGAGAGTTATAAGCGGAAACGAATCATTGTGGTGGGCGCCGGCAACTCGGCGATCGAGGCGGCCGTCGATCTGGTCGCGCGGCGAAATGGTGATCAGATCATGTTCCGAGGCGAGGATGAGATTAACGAAGTGACCCTGGTCATTCGCAGTGACATGAAGAATGATCTGAAATTTCTAAACAAGTTACAGGCTTACCAGTGCATCGACGAAGGCAAAATCACGGCCCACTTTGGCACCGCGATTAAGGAGATTCGCGATGGTGAAGTAGTCTTGATGAACGCGCGCACGCAGGAAGAGAAAACCACGATTCCAAACGATTATGTCTTCGCGATGATTGGCGGCGATCGTCCGACAAAGTTTCTGGAATCGATCGGGATTTCGATTCCCAGAGACTAGCGGCCAGCCAAAAACTTTCTGGGAATGAGTTTTGGTTTTCCTTCTTTTAGAGTCTCATGACAAGAAATTGCCGGAGCGCTCTCGCGAGCAACTCCGGCAATTGTGTTAGCGGCTGATGTTATCGACGGCTACTTCGTCTTGAAGAAGGCGTCGATGTGCGAGCCGTCAAGCGCCGTCATTCGGACCTGGTAGCACCTGCCTGCAGGCTTCGGCGTTTGCCAGTTCTGGATGAACTGAGCTCCCGTGGTGTCATACCGCAGGCTAGTGGCCCCGGTATTTGAAACATCCGTCAGACTTTCAAGTGCCGGCGTCAAGTTGCACTCGTATGCCACAACCTGGACGGAGCCGAACATAACGTCGGACACGCTCTTTCGCTCCGTAGTAGGCCCAGGAGTTCCAGCGTAGATATTGAACTTCAGCGGAACCGTGGAACCACCCTTGACTATGTTGAGAACCGTCACAGGGATCGGCATATCCACCGGCTGATAGAAGCCGGTAATCGTCCACCAGGAGGTGATTGAGAAGTCTGCCCCTGTGTTCGTGATGTTGTAGTTGTTAAGATCACCAGTCGCGCTCAGCGTGGCCGTGATGTGGTAAGTCGGCGGGCTGGCATTCTCTCCCGCCACGCGACTGTAGCT
>WNGF01002135.1_pt1 | contig 35540 bp, 36 predicted proteins | sample 5400641 | NCBI WGS metagenome assembly WNGF01 (sample SAMN13153371, study PRJNA577476) | soil metagenome | isolation source: 80 cm soil or saprolite under grassland replicate 2 | place: USA:California | collected 2016-06-15 | reverse complement strand
CTTCCTTCTTAAACTCCGGCGTGTAGTCGTGGCGAACCCGCTTTACTCCCGACTCGCGCGACCCATGCGATTGACTCATTCGACACCTCCGTCCCCAAGTTAGGGATCAGTAGGTGTCCATCAAACCGGGGTCGATTCAAGGAGTTTCGATCTGTGGCCGCGAGCGACCGAGAGCACCGGCAGCCGCGCCGATGACTGCTCCGATAACTATCACGGTGATGATCGCAGTGAGGACCTCGGTCGAACTGATAGTTCCCGATTTGGTTCGACCCGGCCCGATAATCCAGGAGAGCCACCAACCTATCGTCGATTCGGCAAGCGCGACGGCGGCCACGCCGCCTGCTGCGTATGAAACAGGTGCGATGCGCCCGATGGCGAACCCGACCATGGCGTAAATCAGCCAAGAACCGATCGTCGCGTAGACGTACGGAAATCCAAACGAGCGCGAAGCGAGCGAGGCGAGGGCGTCGAAAACGACGATACCGAGGACCCCAGCCAAAACGATTTTTGGAATCCGACTCATTGTCGTCTCATAACGACGTGCGTGTCTGTCGGCCTACCGGCACGGAAGTCATCGTGTCTTGCAAGGTTGTTTTGGCGCCCACGACCATGCTGAGTCGGGCGCAACCAGACGCACAGGCACGCGGAGGGGCTCTTTGTCCTGGCGCCAGCAAATGGCCTTGGCTTCGACCCTGCCTGCAGTAGTCCAACGAGGCTCGCCGATTTCGGTGCATCGAAACTCCGAGTTGCAAGTACCGGTGGGCCCCTTTGCCTGAAGACGACCGTCATTCCGGTAGATCCGCCACTCTTGGCCGTCCATGCCGCTTGGCTGTACGATCGCCAGGTAGAGGCGATGATCAGACGTGTAGACCACGGTGTATCCTGCCGGGAGTACGGCGCCTGTACTGTCGTTGAGTACGAGACCGTCCACCTCATCTTCATTGTACCGATAAATCAGGTGCATCTGGCTCGCCGCGTCATAGCCGCAGTACGTGTGGCGAATACCTTCTTCCGAGCCACTACCGTAGGGTGCGACATCGATGAACGAGCGGACGCCGTGGGACCAGTTGACGTCGAGTCGGTGGAGCGTTGGTCGTGCGGCGCCGTGCGGCGCTGCTGAAAGGAGTGCTTTCTCGTCCAGCTGCCTCCGTTCTTGCAAAGCACTGCAGTCTAAAGGTGATTGCGCAGGGCTTGGCGCCGCGAAGACGAGCCAGTACAGAAACGCGCAGAGAGTCTTCATCGGGAAGTGTGTGCGCACCTAACGCCTTCAGTTAAGCTGCGGACGAATCAAATAAAATGCGAGCGTAGCGAGCTTCATTAGATCGCCCGTCAGCTTCAACGAGTGTCAGGGGGCGTCTCACACTTCCATCCCGCTGCACGTTTAAACGCTCACTGGACGACACCTTCATTTCAGAACGGCCGCCTGATCGATAGCGTATCCACCCGCTCGATGACCACCCGGAGCGATCGCGCGCCTACTACAAGAGTTGTGTCCCCATGTATTCCTCCGCGCGCATCAAGTCGAATCGTGAGTGGTATGCGCGGCTGCTTCTGCGCACGCAGTATCGGACGATTCAACCGCGCTGCGAAAGCACTGTCGATTGCGCTTGATCGCGGTACGAATGCCTCGAGATCAGTCCACAACCCTTCTGGCGCTGCGGCAAGGGTGAACTCGAACACTGCAGAGAGCACACGTCGGGTGTCGTTGCCCGCAACCGTCGGGCGATCAGTTGTCGCGAGCCAAACCAGGGGAGTTCGCACCGGTCCATTCATATTTGCGCCGGATATCGAGTCGCGAAAGACAGCGGCATAGCCGACGAGCCTGTATCCCAGCACATGCGGCGATGCGAGCAGTTGAGCTGTCGTCTGAAGTGAGTCCCCTGCGTTCCAGCTATATCCGGGTCGGTCATGGGTGCGGAAAAACCACGTGCTTCGCTCGCCGCCTACTTCGACGTCAACCTGATATGTCCCGCGAAGGCGGCTTGGTAGGCTTCTGGCCACATCCCAGTCTGGATCGAGCACAGCACGTCTCAACATCGTGCGTGCTGGCTCCAGTTCGGTGGCACTGGGATTGGCTACCGCCCAGGCGATCGCGCGTGTCTGTCTCGCACTATCCGCAATGAGTCTTGCCGCCACGCCGAGGGTCCGCGGCATCTCGAGCATAGAATTGAGACTGAAGATCGCCTCGGCAGGGGCGAGCGGCACGTTGCGAGCGACTCCGAACGCGAGCGCTCGGCGACGCGGGTAGGGGTAGTTCCAAACTTCCGGAATAACGAGAACTGGCGTTCCGTCGATCCACTCATCACGCTGTGCGAGAGTGGCGCGTACGTAGCCCACGTCCCCGCGCGCGGCGAATCGCGCGGTATCTGTCCAACGGATGGTTCTGCAATCGGCCCGATACGGCGCGGCGCGGATGAAGGCGATGGGCTGGCTGGCACTAACGCCGTTCGAAGCAAGAATGGCGCGACTGCTCGAATCAAGCTGCAACACCCGCACACGTGCTGCGGGCATCAGTGTCGATGCCGTTGCCAGCAGCGAGTCTACGGGGCCTGCGCGAACTCCAGATCCCGACATCATTTGGACGTCAGTGGGTACGAACGGGAGCGTCGTATCCTGCTCGACATGTATGAGTGCGAGCGTAGTTCCAGGCTGCAGCGTGCAGAGCCGCACCTCTGCGCGAAGGGGCGGCGCGGTTCTCACAGGCATTGCTACCGCCGCCATCGTGGCGATAGCGAACATCGGGACAAGTGCGCTTCTCACGTTAGTCATAGTGTTGTAGCAGCAAGTGCACACCTCTCGCGGGGCGGCGGGCTACCGACGTCCGCTCGGCACCGCGGCGTGGCCCTCCGCGGAGACCGCCGCGCGCAGCCACGTACGCGCCGTCTCGTGCTGCGCGCCGTAGGCCGCCCAGACGGAGCGGGCCCACTCCCAGACGCGCGCCGCGTACGCGGCGTCATCCGTGGCCCCGGCGGCGTCCGCAACCGTGACCGTGCCCCGGGCGGACGGCACCGCCGGCTTGGCGAGTTCGCGCGCCCCGTCGAGCCAGCGCGGAATCCTCCAGTAGAGCCGCGGGTCCCCGCCCGTCTCTACCCCGAAGCACAGGCCCGCGAGGTGCGCGGCGTACGACTTCGCCGACCGGCAGTAGTCCTCGGGGTGCTGCATGCAGTACGCGTCCACGAGGAGGTTGTGCACCGCCCCGCGCGCGGGGGAGCCCCAGGACGCGGCGCTGAGCGCGTCGAACGCGGCCTGGCATCCGGCGCGGCCGCCCAGCGGCGCCCCACACGCGGGGCACGGGCCCGGCGCGGCGGCGTCCGACGGCCGGCGTTCTGGCTGGATCTCCATTACCCCCTCCGTGTGACTCACATGCGTGTTGCCGCCCAACGCCTTAGTTCATCTGCAAGCACAGTACAACCATTGCGGCGAAGCCGCATCCGAAAAGTGCTTGTCAGCTGCAACGTTCGTTAGGTAGCACGCGACTCGAGTGTCATCACCGTCGGCGCTCTTGCCGCGTGCCGCAAATCTCGTTTATTGTAATTCTGCGTGACTCTAGACCCGCAAGTACATCTACTCCTGAGTCTGCCGGCACTGTGATCGACACGATTGCGGGCATGAAACCGAATGCTCTGATGGCAAGCTGGCGAGAGCCCTGAATTCCTGAGAATTGGAAATCACCTTCGGACCCCGTACGATGCCAAGAGGAATCTCCGGGGAGAAGTCTGGCGCCAGCGTTGTTCGCGGGATTTATCGGCTCGGCTGTGCCAACAGAGAGGATGCGACCACGGACTACACCTGGATGTGCCGACGTTATCTCCCAAGCGACTGTGGAGCGAGACGGCGGTTCGGGATCGCAGGCAACGATGTAATACTCGGGCCGGTGACAAGCGCTAAGCGAAATGAGCCCGACGACGATCGGCAATATTCTACTGCGTCCGATTTTGAGCCTCCGTTGATACCTGGTCTTGCCGCCTAACGCTCAAGCTAAGCTACAGGGGGATTAAAGAGTGATGCCGAAGGCATCACAGATCAATAAACCCTCGTCAGCTTCACCGTTAGTTACGCAGTAGAGCGAGTGCGATCGTCACGAAGTGGTGATCCATGATGCTATTGTACGACCGACGTCAGCCAGCGCCGCATTCCGATCTCGCATCCCCGCCTTACTTTCCGCGAGGTACGCTGCGACGAGAATCGGCGGACGACCGGGCGGCCATATTATAGCGACGTCACTTGTCGCGCCGTGCGCGCCGGTTCCTGTCTTGTCGCGGATCCGCCAGCTCGTCGGCACTCCCGCGCGCAATCTGTCCGCGCCCGTTTTGCTGGCGGTGAGCCAGCTGAGGAGACGCTGCCGAGAGAGAGTGCGAAGGCGATTGCCTATCAACAGCTCCTGCATGCCGCCGATCATTGCATTCGGAGTTGTCGTGTCTCGCACATCCGCCGGTTCGGCGCTGTTCAGCTCGGGTTCGAGGCGATCGAGCCTTGTCACTCGGTCACCGATTCGCCGGAGGAATGCCGTATGCGAAGCCGGACCGCCGACCGTTCGCAGCAGCAAGTTGGCGGCGGTGTTGTCGGATGATTCGACAGCGGCAGCCGCCAACGCGGCGATCGACATTCCGCCGTGGCTTACATGAGCACGGGTGACCGGCGCGTACTCGAGCAGATCGCTGTGACCGTATCGGACGAAACGCGATAACCGTTCTTCGCCGGCATCGACGCGAGACAATACTTGAGCGGCGAGCAGCCATTTGAACGTGCTGCACATCGGGAACCGCTCATCTGCGCGGTGCATCAAGCGGCGACCCGTCGCAGTATCGAGCACGGCAACACCGAGCCGTCCGCGAACACGTCGCTCGATAATAGAGAAATCCGGATCAGCGGTTACAGTCTCGCCGAGTCGGAGGACGAAGAGCGCGGGCGCAGCGATGCCGCTGGTGAGCGCGCGGAGAGCGTCGCGGCGGTTCATGCTACGCTCGACGACGTCTACTTTCTCGGCCTCGATCGATCATATCTGATTCCTCAAGATGACTCGATGGCTGTCTAACGCCTGAGCTCAGCTGCAAACGAGTCAAATAAGAAGGGCCCGCGCAGCGGGCGCAATCCCGAAGGTCGCTTGTCAGCCGCAGCGATCGTTAGATGGCTCGCGCATCAAGGCTCGACGTGCACCGGCTTGACGACGCTCGACCACACACCACCCAACGACTTGGCCGGGACCGTCTGCTGCGACGTTCGTTAGGCAGACAAGCGCGAAAGCATTGACTTGCTATGATCCGTCGGTTGACGATTTGTCGCGTCCGCCAAGCAAGAAGCCCAATCCGCTACCAATCACAAGCAGAATGTCGTGGGCTCCGTCGAGCTTGTTCCAAAGCGCAACGATGTAAGCGACCGAAAGTGTGCCGAGAATAACGCCCCCGACGACTACCCTGACGAAACTTTCTCTGGCTTGCGCATGTGCCTTGATCGTCTTAGGCGATTGAGGACGCCCGCTTCCGCTCGGTCTTAAGTGAAGGTCGCTGCTAGGCATTCGCGCCCCCTAGCAGCACTAAAAAATGAATGACATTCAACGTGGCGATACGATAAGTCGCGGCTTGGAACCACAACGGGTCGCCCTTGATGTCTCCCAAGCGTTCCGGAGGTGATAGGGCCGTTCCCACAGGATTGTGCCAACCTCGAAGAACGATCTCGAGCACCCCATCTACCGTTTTCCAGTCGGCCGTTTGCTTTTCCTCTGCTCCTAGCCCCACACAGCGCAAGCGGATTCTAAGTACACTGTCACGCACCGGGATCTCGAGGCTGACATCCTGATCATCTAACGCGAGCAGCGTCTGCTGGAAAACGACTTCCTTATCGCCGATTCGGACCATGACTCCTTAAGTCAAATAATGTGTGTCTGTGCTGCCTAACGCACAGCTAACTTGCGAACGAGTCCAACAAAATGCGACCAAGCGAGCTTCCGAATATCCCTCATCAGTTCAGCGATCGTTAGACACCACGCGATTCGACATAGACGCCAACGGGGCAATCAGACGGCCGCGAGACATTCCATGCGTCGATAACGCGAGCGCGATTGCGAAGATACCACCTCTGGATGTTGCGTGCTTCACGCTTGAGGTTGCCGGCGATCATTCCACCGTCGGACAGGCGAAAGCTCGCCTCCGCACGCCCACACCTAACGTGAAAATGAGGCGGAGGATGCTCGTCGGATCGAACGGTGATTGTAAGCGCGCCGTAGTTGTCGACAAGGAATTCCATCATGGGTCCGGAGCCAGTTGCGCGCGCCGCGCGAGCCATCAGGTCCCGTTCGCGCAGGTCGCGCTGCAGTTCTGTGACTAGAGCCCTAGGGACGTCTACCGACCAAAACGGATCGTTCATGGAAACAGGGGTGATGTCTAGCGACCGCAATTCTGCTGGGGCGCATTCCAACAACATGCGGCACGCGCGTGCAGCGCGCGAGCCGCCACCGAAATTAAACGCGCCGTCAGCAGCAATTGCTTGTTAGGACGCGCCCGCATCGATTGTCAGACCGGCCTCTGCTAGGATGCGACCGATGGACGATGCATCCAATTGAGTGCCAGCCCAGATCTCTATCAATCGACAGTCGACACGACTACACAGTTCCCGCTTCCGGGCGTCACGCTCTCTTTGACGAGAGAGCGCATCCTTCCCGCCCCAATGTTCGATTGACGATGAACGCTGTGCGCCTTGATACTCGATTCCCGTATTCAATTCCGGCAGAAACATGTCCAACTCCAATCCGTCGAGCCAAGGCGGACGGAAGTGCCGAATCAGTCGCGTGTGGGGAAGCAGAGTCTGCACGGTGCGAAATAGCATCGTCTCCGACACCCAACCCTCACCCACGCTTGCGAAGCCAAATGCGACACGAGCCGCGCTGGTGAAGTGGCGCATAACGCGACTCTTTAGAGTGTGCATGTCTCGATGAAGCGGCTTCAGCTCGAGCGCGTCTAGTCGCTCCGCAGTGTTGAGCAAGATGTGCTGCTCTCGCTTGTGCAGAGGCAAGTATTCCTTGAGATCATCTGCGATATCCGACGGCACCTGATCAACGAGGTGCCGGGAGATGTGCCAAGGATCCACCCCGCCCTCAAGGGCGGCCAAATACGGGAACCACCCATAGGCTTGCTTCCAGGCGTCACCGTACATTTCGTGGCACCATCGTAGCCTTGGTGGAATGCGACTACATCGGTGGCATACTCCGTCGCTGTATTCCAAACGGGTGACTTCACGAGCTGTCCAGCCGATCGTTTCGGCCGCCGCAGCATTGGGGACAAGGAGGCTGTCAAGAATCGCCATCCGCCGCGGATCGCCGTTTGCATGTCGCGGAAATATCTCGTTTAGGCGAGCGATGTTGGTGATCGCGCTACGCGCGCACTCACAGTACCGGTTGTCGTCGTCCTAACGCCGAGCTAACCTGTAAGCGAGTCAATAAGAGCGCGCGGCAAAGCCTCGCGCAACCCGAACGTCGCTTGTCAGGTTCAGCATCCGTTAGCTGGCGTGCGGAATGATGGAGAGAATCGCGAAGAACGACACCACAATCCACAGCCCGAGGAACAATGCGGGCAGCTGAAACTCCATTCGCCTGCGGCTCTTTGACTGGAGCATACGATCGTAGCGTTCGTCACGCTCGATCTTGACGCCTCCGGTTTCGCGAATGGAAGGGCCTCGTCGCCAGACTCGTCGACCGCCAACAGTAATTACTTCGTTGTCTTGAAATGACTTGAGGGCAGTGACTGGCGCTGGGGTCTCAATGCCTTCCTCCGCGTGCACGGCTAGCCATTGGGCGAAGGTGACGTCGGTCGCGCGATTCTTACATACCTCGTGCCAGATCCAAAGAATGGAAAGGCCGAGCAACCCGAGAACAAGGCAGGACCTCGGCTGACTGGTCATGATCGTCGCCGCAAGGCCGAAGACGATCGACTCCGCCGTCACGAACAGCGCACGATACGACTGCAGGAGAGATTCCTGGATGTCCCATAGGGCCACCGCGCGAGACGCCTGTTCGTGAGAAGTGAGCATGATCGGAGTTGAAACGTGTCGCCAGCTAACGCCGACTAGCTAGCGTCTGACCCTGCTGCGTCGGAACGATAGGTGAGCTGCACCTTGTAGCGGAAATAGTTCAAGCAATCGCGATACTTCCGACGACCCTTTGGAGAGCCTTCATAGCCGCGGCAAATAGCGCTGCCGGATCGTCCGGTCTCTCCTTTCCCAACCATGTCGCGCAATACTTCGCCGATCGAGAACCCGCCGTTGTAGCACAGCGAGTTGTCACAATCGATGTACTCTCCCGGCACGTGAGGGCGGGTGTAGACTCGCTTTCGATTACCGCTCGGGGCGTGACCGATCTCTACTTCAATGCGAATATCTGCGATCTGCGGAAAGGCCTCATCGAACGAGGCCTTCTCAGCGAACACAAAGGTCGCTTCACGAAAGACGTCAGACGCCTTCTGTCGTTCATCACGCTTGCTCAATGGGGACTCCTGTTCCTCCAGCTAACGTTCGAGTTGCGCTCCAAGCACATCTAATAGTAGTTACGAGCGCAGCGAGCCACAGAAAAGTGATGTCAGCAGCAACCTATTCTAGGCGCTGCGGAGGGTTTCGGCAGCCACGTCAGCGTCTGACCTCTCGTCTCGATCGAAACTCGCAAACACTGCCGCGTCAAATACACATGGAGGAATACCCGCCCGTCGGCAAAGGTCAATCACGCCGTCGGAAACCATCTCGTAGTACGTGGCGTCGGAAAGCAGGTTTGCGTTGAGCTCAAAAGAAAGGATCTCCCGGTTCAACCATTTTGTGACGCGGCTATCAATAGGAATTTCATATTTCGCGACGCCTAGCCACTGGAAAAAGTTGCGCGCCTGTTTGGGCCCGAAACCGTCGAATGTCTTAGCTACGTAACGGGCGGCTACGCGCTCGACTCGGTAATCGTTAGCCGCATCCACTCTCGCGGCGTGCGCAAGAAGTATGTCCCACTCGCCATCCTCGAGTTGACATAGGGCTCGTACGATCTGATTCGCGATTGTCGGAGAGCGACGAATGCCGCCGAATCCAGACAAAATGTCCCGGGCGAACGGCTCGAGGTGACGTTGCGCTTGACATCGGCGATAGCTCAAAGGGAACGGGCTTCCGCCGAGAAATCGCGAGACGGGCTTACCTGGACCCGACTTCTGCTGAGTGGTGAGCAAGCACCCGATCACCGCCATCCACGCTGTGGATCGTGTGATGTCAGGTCGCGGTTGGCCTAGGTTTCGCTGTCGGCGCCGCTTAACAAACGAATTCTCTTCGGCGCATCCGATTAGCTGCGTGACTCTCGCGACATCCTGTGGACCGATCACCCATTGTAGTCTCAAGATGCCCTCATCGTTTCAAGCGCCTAAGCGCCGGAACTGACCTGCCGGCGCACAGGATATGATACGGCTCGCGAGCACAGCGAGCGAACCGCGACTGCACCGCGCCGGTCAGGTTTAACTCCTCGTTAGGCGCCGTCGTCAGCGTCAATCTTTTGTCGAATAAGTTCTGCGAGCTTGCCCGGTGTCAGAACGCGCACGTCTAGATACCCTATGGTTGATGCAATCCCCGGAATCTCGGTGGCGTCGAATCGCACCGGTAGGATTCGGTTCTTCTCGCCAGCGAGGCGTCCAGCTATCGCGAACTGCCTCTCATGGTTGGGCCACGCTTTGTCGGCGTAGTGGCGCGAGGCAAAGATTACGACAAAACGCGATCGCTTGCCGTAGATCTGGCCGAGATGGTCCGCGAGATCCTTGCCCCACAGGTCCACCTGCTCGAAGCTATCGTAGAAGACAGTGACGCCAAATTCCTTGAGCTGCTCCGCCACCTCTTCGACGTAAGCCCGATCTTCTCCAGCGAAAGACAAGGCGACGTCGTACTGTCTCTGACTCCGTGCGCGCTTCTTTTCGCGCTTCGTGGCTACCGGCTCCTGTGAAGGTTCACTGTGCGGTGTCGGCGTCGCCCGAATCTTGAAACCGAGTGAATTGAGATCGTCGTCGGTCCTTTTAAGCTCGCTGCGCCTCTGGACAACACGTTTCCGAGCCTGCTGTTCAAGAGACGTGTTGTACTGGGTGACCTGGTCGCTAATGCGAGGAACCCATTCTTTTATGGCACGCAGATCCTCCGAGAACCGCGGCTTGGTTGCCGCAACGTCTCTCCCAGGAATGTCATATGGGAAGCGGAGCTCAGAGGTATCGACAACAGCTCGCGGCGGATTCAGCGTGTACGAGCTCGGCCGGCACTTGAGCAATTCACGGTCGCCGGAATACGGGACATGATACGTGACCTCCAAACCGTCCACGTACGCGGGACGGGAACGGTCAAACGCTGCGCGCTCAAAGTCGTGGCTCACGTCGATCTTCGTGTCCTCGGACGATACGGAGATCTCCGCCTCGTCCAGCTCCAATGGTTGGACGACCAGTTCAGACGCAATCGAAGCTGCCAATTGCTCGTCCGAATCGGCCGCGAACCGCGCGTTCGGGATTTTTAGAACACGTTCGTTGATCGACTTGAGCTGCGCCTCGAGTACGTCGCTCAGGTCAAAATCGGAGAACAACATGTCCCAGTCGCGTTTTCTCACAGATTATTCAAAAAGTTGTCAGTGCGAGCACGAACACATTGAATGCGCGGCGTACGCCAGAGCTCTACTGCGCGCGAACATCTCTGCTGGCGCACCGCATCGATGTGCGCCGGAGCCTCATATCTCACCGCGCGATCAACTACCTGCACCAGTAGCATCAGCGCTCGTCAGCGGCAGCGGCGCGGCGGCCCCGCCGGTCGAACGGCACCCGCCCAAAGGCCATTTGCTCCCCATAGGACCGAAGTAGAAAGAGCCCATCGGGGCCGCCAACATCGGTATACTCGAAAGTCGTCCGGTCACGCGTGCGCAGGTCAGCACGAACATGACCCACCTCATACACTCGCGCATATCGCCGGTCGATGCGCCATGTGGGCTCCGCTATGTCATGAGCAAAGGCGTTCCGGATCTGGTATACGAGGGCCGCCCATTGGTCCCACTCGGTCTTGATCGGATATGGGAGCGGTACGCTAGCCTCCTCTCGACACCGGTTCAGCGTGATAGCGGCAGCTCCATATGTGATTGTAACGAGATTTTGGCACGCGAGAATTAGGTCGTCAGATGTCGCGAGCACACGGTCGTCAAGCACGAGAACAGAAGGGCCATCAACGACAGTCAACGGTCTGTCAATGCTTTCGAGATCGAGGAGGCCGTCCTCCGCCGCCTGCATGAGCTTGATAGCAAAAGACAGTTGACGGAATGCAGTGTCGAGGTGGCGCACGGTGTCGTCGGCCTCACTAATCATTAGATGATTAAATCGCCTTAGACAGCGCAGTTAGACTGCGCCGAAACTCGCAGGAGTGCAGCGGCCTCCTTTTCAACCACGGGCTTCGCGCGGCCCCGCCCCCCGAATCTTCTGATCCACATCCCCAAACTTCTTAAAGTTCTCGACGAACATCCCCGCCAACTTCTTCGCCTGCGCGTCGTACGCCGCACCGTCGCTCCACGTGCCGCGCGGATCGAGTACCTCCGTCGGAACACCCTTGATCTCCACCGGGATCTCCAGCCCGAAAATCGGATCCTTACGCGTCTTCACTGAATCCAGCTCGCTACCCACCGCCGCGTCAACCATCGTCCGAGTGTGAGCGAGCTTCATCCGCTTGCCGACACCGTACGCACCACCGTTCCAGCCGGTGTTCACCAGCCACACGTTCGACTTGTGCTCCTTCAGCAGCTCGCCGAGCATCTGCGCGTACTTCGTCGGATGCCAGACGAGAAAGACGGCGCCGAAACACGCGCTGAATGTCGCCTGCGGCTCGGTCACTCCTCGCTCGGTGCCCGCGACCTTCGCGGTGTAACCCGACAGGAAATAGTACATCGCCTGCTCGGGCGAGAGCTTCGAGATGGGCGGCAGCACCCCGAATGCATCAGCCGTCAGAAACACGACGTTCTTCGGATGACCGCCGCGTCCGCTCGGCACGTGGTTCCTTATATAATGAATGGGGTACGAGGCGCGCGTGTTCTCGGTGATCGACTGATCGGCGAACTTCACCTTCTTCGCCGAGTCGAGGACGACGTTCTCGAGAATCGTCCCGAACATCTGCGTCGTCTGATAGATGTCGGGCTCGCCCTCCTTCGACAGGTTGATCACCTTCGCGTAGCAGCCGCCCTCGAAGTTGAAGATCCCGTCCTTCGACCAGCCGTGCTCGTCGTCACCGATCAGATCGCGCGTCGGATCCGCCGACAATGTCGTCTTGCCCGTGCCCGACAATCCGAAGAAGAGCGCGCTGTCGCCGTTCTTGCCGACGTTCGCCGAGCAGTGCATCGAGAGCACGCCCTGCTTCGGTAGGAAATAGTTCATCACCGTGAACATCGATTTCTTCAGCTCGCCCGCGTAGCGCGTGCCGCCGATCAGAATCGTGCGCGCGGAAAGATTGAGAATGATGAACGTCCCGCTCCGCGTCCCGTGCTTCGCCGGATCGGCCTCGAACTCCGGGACGTGCAGCACCGTGAAATTCGGATCGAACGTCGGCGGATCGCTCGGCTCCGGCCTGATGAACATGTTCCGCACGAACGCCATGTGCCACGCGTTCGGCGAGACATAGCGCACCGACAGACGGTACGCCGGATCGGCGCCACAGTAGAGATCCTCGACGAAAAGCTCTTCGCGCGCATTCAGGTACTCGCGCACGTCCGCGAGCAGCAGCTCGTATTTCTCGGGCGAGATCGGCTGGTTGACCCTCCCCCAATCGACCTCTTTCTCCGTCCCGGAATCCTTGACGACGAACTTGTCGTTCGGCGAGCGGCCGGTGTGCGGCTTCGTCACCGCGACGAACGGGCCCATGTCGGCGAGCTCTCCCTCGCCGCGGAGAATCGCCGCCTGGATTAATTCCGGCGCGACGAGATTCCAGTGAACTTCGCCTGAAGGATCGAGTCCCTGCCTGCCGAGCCCAACACTGCTTTCGCGCTGCACGACCTGTGTTGCCATCAACTCAATTCCTCATTCGATAGTCTTTGCCGCCGAGGCGGGCGCCGCCGGGCGATCCGCTACCTTGGCTCGCTCCTGCGCGTCCATCACCGCCACCGCGGCCATGTTCACGATGTCTTCGACGTCGGCGCCCAGCTCGAGTACGTGCACCGACCTATTCATGCCGACAAGAATCGGACCGATCGCCGTCGCGTTGCCAAGATGGTGCAGCAATTTGTAGGCGATGTTGCCCGCGCTCAGATTCGGGAAGATGAGGACGTTCGCCGCCTCCTTGAGCGCGCTGAACGCGTATGTCGACTTGAGAATCGTCTCGTCGACGGCGGTATCAGCCTGCATCTCGCCGTCGACCGTCAGCGACGGATCACGTTTCCTCACCAGCTCGACCGCCCGCGCGACTTTCTCCGCCTCGGCGTGTTTCACCGACCCGAAGTTGGAGAACGACAGCATCGCGATCCGCGGCGTGATTCCCAGTAGCCGTACGATCCGCGCCGCCGCGTACGCGATCTGAGCGAGCTGCTCGGCGCTCGGATCGATGTTGACCGTCGTGTCCCCACAGAAAATAACGTGCTTCTCGAAGACGAGCATGTAGAGGCCGCTGACGAGCTCCGCTTTCGGATGCGCGCCGATTACCTGAAGCGCGGGACGGATCGTCTCCGGATACTGCATGCTGACGCCGGAGAGGAGAGCGTCGGCGTCGCCGATCGCAACCATCACCGAGCCGAAGTAGTTGCCGTTGAAGAGAAGCTGTCGCGCTTCACCTCTGCTGAGTCCCTTCCGCTCGCGACGCTTGAGGAGGTAGTGCTCGTACAGATCGCGGCGTGTCGAGATTGCCGGATCGTCGGTGAGGATGTCGGTGAGCGGGATTCTCGCCTGCGCAGCGACCTGCTGAATAGTCTCGCGGTTTCCGAGAAGAATGGGAAAGCCGATTCCTTCATCGGCGATGATGCGCGCGGCGCGAATAACTTTCGGCTCTTCACCCTCGGGGAAAACGATTCTCTTGGGATCGCGTACGGCGCGATTGATGATGCCGCGCATGATCCCGCGCGCTCTGCCGAGTCGTGCCTCGAGCTGGTCGCGATAGGTCTCGACGTCGATGAATTCGCCGGTCGCGCCGCTGGCGACCGCCGCCCAAGCGACCGCCGGCGCGACCCAGAGGAGAACGCGCGGATCGAACGCGAACGGAATCAGGTATTCGGCGCCGAACGCGACTGACTTGAGCCCGTACAGCCGTGACACGCTCTCGGGCACGTCTTCCCTGGCGAGCGCGGCGAGCGCGCGCGTCGCGGCCATCTTCATCGCCTCGTTCACTTCCTTGGCACGTGCGTCGAGCGCGCCGCGGAAGATGAAGGGGAAGCCGAGCACGTTGTTGACCTGATTCGGATAATCGCTGCGGCCGGTGGCGATGATTGCATCGGGGCGGGCGGCGCGAACTTCGTCGGGAAGGATCTCCGGATCGGGGTTGGCGAGCGCGAAGACGATCGGCCGCTTCGCCATTCCGGCGATCATCTCGCTGGTGACGGCGCCTTTGACGGAGAGGCCGACGAAGACATCGGCGCCCTTCATCGCGTCGGTCAAAGTTCGCGCTTTTGTGTCGTGCGCGAATTTCGCCTTGTAGCGGTCAACCGTGCCCGGGCGGCCGGCGTAGATGACGCCCTTCGTATCGCTGAGAAGAATGTTCTCGCGCTTCACTCCGAGACGCACGTAATGCTCGGCGGTGGCGATCGCGGCCGCGCCCGCTCCGGAGAAGGCGACGTGAATGTCGGCGATGTCCTTCTTCGCGATCTCGAGGGCGTTGAGCAGCGCCGCGCCGGAGATGATTGCGGTGCCATGCTGATCATCATGGAAGACGGGAATGCGAAGAGTCTCACGCAGCTTCTCCTCGATGTAGAAACAGTCGGGCGCGCGGATGTCCTCGAGATTGATTCCGCCGACGGTCGGCTCGAGGAGCTGGCAGAATCGAATCACGTCGTCCGGATTCTCGGAGCCGACTTCGAGATCGAACACGTCGAGATCGGCGAACTGCTTGAAGAGGTTCGCCTTGCCTTCCATCACCGGCTTTCCGGCGAGCGCGCCGATGTTTCCGAGTCCGAGGACCGCGGTGCCATTACTTACGACGGCTACGAGATTTCCCTTCGCCGTGTACTTGTAGGCCTCCTCCGGATTCTTCTGGATCTCGAAGCAGGGCTCGGCGACACCGGGCGAATACGCGAGCGCGAGATCGCGCTGATTGGTAAGCGGCTTGGTGGGGACGACGGCGATTTTTCCGGGCCGTCCCTGCGAGTGGTAATTGAGTGCGTCTTCGCGCTTCATCGAGTGTGCAAAATTGCCACGACCGAGGGGTCGGGTCTACCCTCCAAACCCTGTTTTTTCAGAGGTAAAGCACCGACTGGCCGCGAAAGCGACAGCCGGATACATTCGGTGTCGATGCGCCGTCAAAAGTTCGGCTCCTGTCTCGTCCTTCTCGCCGCCTTCTGGTTCGCCGGAAACAGCGGCCTGCTCGTCGCTGTGCCGCCTTGCCCGATGCACGGGAATCTGGTGCTTGGCGGCCCGGCCATGCCGATGGGCCATTCCGATTCGGAGCACCTCGCGGGGAGCTCCGGCGGATCCCAACATTCGCAGCATACCAATGGGTGTGATTGCGGCGGCCGCTGTGGCACGGCCACCGCACAATTTGTTCTGCCGCCGGCGGTCACCGTCGCGATCCCGGTTTTCGCCGCCGAATCGACGCCGGACGTTTTGATCCCGCGCGGGCCCACTCCGCGGTTCGTTCACCTTCCTCCGGCAACAGGCCCACCTACGACTCTCGCCTGATTCGATCGCCGCTTCGCGCCCCGCGGAGCGGCAACCCAACGACGAGAGCTCGATGACATCATTGAAAAGTCCGACGCGCGCGCGTTTCGCGTGCGCGAGCCTGCTTCCGGTTGTCCTGTTCACCGTTTCACTCGGCGCGCAGACTCCCGCGAATCCGAGTGAGAACGAAGGGCACGCGCATCTTCACTTCTCGCATCCGATGGTGACTGAATCGCCGTCGCCGGATACGAAGCTGAGATTTGATTTCGTCCACCTCCGCAGCAGCGGGGCAATTCCCGCGCAGGTGAATGAATACCGCGCCGAATACGAGTACGGTTTCACCGACGCGCTGAGCCTCGCATTTGTGGTGCCTTACGTGTCCATCAGTTCTCCCGCGAGTGCGCGAGCGAACGGACTGGGCGACATCGAGCTCCAGCTCAAGGGCGCGAGCTTCGCGTGGGACGAGCACGGTATGCTGGCCGGCGGCGGAGTTTCCGCCGGTCTGCCGACCGGGAGCGACGAGAAGGGAATCGGCAGCGGACACATCTATGAGATCGCGCCGTTCGTGGACATCGCGCTGCGAAGAGGGGAGCTGGAGACCGTCGCGTTTCTGTCGTTTTCTTCGACGTTCAACGAGAGGAAAGCGGAATCGCGCGAGAGATCTGCGCGTCTCGATGCGTCGGCGCTCTTCCGCGTTCATCCGCAGATCGAGATTCTCGGCGAGATCAGCTCGACCCGCGAGCTTAACGCGGCCGGCGGTGCCAACCAGGAAACGTTTCTCGCGCCGGGATTGAAATGGCGACCGGCGAAATGGACGGGTCTCGCGCTCGGTGTGTCAGCGCTGTTCGGCGTCGGAAAGATGCGTGACACGAGCGCGCTGCAGTTCAGCGCGTTTTATCACTTTTGAAGGAACGGTTAGCGGGATGGTTGGGTCGGCGGCTGTGCGCGCCCCGACGACCATTGCACGGCGCGAATCCGCCAGTCGTTCTTCGTCCGGGTCAGGATCATCATCTCCGCGCCAACGCTGTTTATCTCCCGCCCGCGAAATGTGCCACGGGTTGCGGAAGTGGACACGAGCCATGCGACTTTGCCTTCGCGCCTGAGCGAGCTGATGGTGCGCGTGCTCGTGGTTGCCCGTGCGAACTCGATGTCGGCCGGCAGATGGTGCGAGATGTAGTGATCCCGATTCTCCACGTCGCCGCCTTCGAGAACCTGTAGGTCGTTCGCCAGGAGCTGCGTGACGGCGAGTGTGTCCCCCGTCTTCACCGCGCGATGAAAGCGATCCGCGACTGCGACGATTGCGATCGAGTCTGCCGTGGTCAGCTTGCCCTTCTTCGCTTGCGCGCCGGCCATTCGGGGAACTGTTGCAACTGCGGCGACGGCGCAAACGCAGCCGAGCGTAAATCTTTTTCCGAATTGCATTATTGTCTCGGTGGCTGGATAAGTCCTGGCAAAGACTGGCTCAGGGTAAGCGTGAACTCAATCTCCGGACCAAAAGAGGCCGGGCGGAACAATTCAGGCCTGCGAGGTTACTGCCACGTAGCCCGGCACCGAAAGTGCTAGCTTCTCAATCGTGACTCTACAGCGCTTCTCCGCAGCCATCACCGGCGTATTCCTCGCCGGACTGTCCGTCACCGCGACCGTGCCCGCGTGCGGGCAACCGACAGCTGGTTCCGTCTCTGCAGCGCAACATGCTTCTGGTCATCGCGATTCCCATCGCGCGCCGACCGATCACGGCGGCCGGCCAGCCAATCGCGCGCCATGTCAAACGCATTCGGCCGACTGTTGCCAAATGGCCAACATCTGCGGGGCGGCGACATTCACGAGCGAAGCGTCAGCGAGTGTTCCCGAAGCCGGAGCCCTCTCCCGCATCGCCGGCGCCGGGGTCTTCGCACCTGCGACGCCATCTCTCAACATCGACCCGCCCCCTCCGAAGGCCTAGCCCTCCTTCGATTTTCGGCTGCCCGTAATCATGCGGGTGCAGCCGCGGCGCGACCTCCACGGCTGCGCTTCATCATCAATAGGGCGTTCAATGTTAAGAAAATGGATTCTGGCCATCGCGATGGTCATGACGGCATCGCTTCCACCAGTGTTGCGCTCGCAGTCCACTCAGTCGATGCCGGGAATGAGCGGCATGAAGGACAGCGTCGCCAAGAGGAAGCCCGCTTCAAAGAAGAAAAAGCAAACCAAGCCGGGCAAAAAGAAATCAACGGTCGCCCGGAAGCGTCCGGTGAGCGCGATGAAGATGCCGCGACAGGCGCACGATTCTTCGGCCGGCACGCGGGTAACCGACTCGATGCCGGCTATGCCTTCGATGCCTCCACGGTCCGATTCGTCGCGCCCGATGAACATGACGGATTCCGCGCCGATGCGGGACACTTCTGCGATGCGCATGCCGATGGGGATGGCGATGGGCAGCTCGCGCCCGATGACGGCCGACGACATGATGATCGGCCCGCTCGGAGTTTCGATGGAGCGAATGGGGTCCGGTACGACGTGGATACCGGATGCCGTGACGATGCCGTCGCGCCGCACGATGATGGGTAGCTGGATGCTCATGGCGCACGGGTTTGTATTTGCGCAGTACGACCATCAGTCCGGCAAGCGCGGCGACGATCAGCTCGGCTCGGTCAACTGGATGATGCTGATGGCGACGAAGAATCTTGCCGGGGGACGATTCCAGGCGCGGACGATGTTGAGCCTCGACGCGCTCGGCGTCACCTCCCGCGGATACCCGCTCCTCCTGCAGACGGGTGAATCATTCAATGGCGTGCTGCTCCACGACCGCCAGCATCCGCACGATTTCTGGATGGAGCTCGGCGCCCTCTATCAGCGCGAGCTTTCAAAAACTCTTGGGTGGAGCATTTACGCGGCGCCGTCGGGCGAGCCTGCGCTCGGTCCCGTCGCGTTCATGCATCGCCCGTCGGCGATGGACAATCCTACCGCGCCCATTTCACACCATTGGCAGGACGCGACGCACGTCACCTTCGGGGTTCTGACCGGGGGACTCTTCGCCAGGAAATTTCAGATCGAGGGCTCGCTCTTCAACAGCCGTGACCCTGACCAGCATCGCTGGAACTTCGATCGGATCAAGCTGGATTCATATTCTTCACGCATCACGTTCAATCCCGCTGCGGTGTGGAGCCTCAGCGCCGGGTACGGGTTCCTGAGGAGTCACGAAGCCTTCGATCCTGCGGAATCCATGCATCGGGTGACGGCCTCCGTTCTCAACGGCAGGAGCGTCGGATCCGACGGGCAGGTGGCGAGCGCACTCATATGGGGCGCAAACAAGCATGCGGGGCACCCATTGTTGGCGCAGAGCTTCCTCGGTGAGAGTGAAGCCATTCTCGACAGGCACAATACAGTATTCGGTCGCATCGAGTGGGTGCAGAAGAGCGCCGAGGATCTGGTCGTGGACAACGGATCGCCCTCGGCAATCGCGTCCGGAGCGCCGACATTTCCGACGGAGCAGAATTTCAATGTTGCGGCGCTGGAGCTCGGCTACATTCGCGAGATCCTTCGAACCCATTGGGCTACGCTCGGATTGGGTGGGGCGGGAACGATTAACTTCGTGCCTTCGCTGCTCGAGCCGGCATACGGATCCAGAACCCCGCTCGGCGCTTTCGTCTTTCTTCGGCTGAGACCATTTCACGACCGAAGGACCCGCGTCGGCGGGGAGGCAATGGAGACTCATGAATAGGCTTTTCCGGGGCGCGATGATCTGCGTGTGGCTGTTAGTCCCAGCGCAGCTTCTCGCTCACGCGCATCTGAAGAGCAGTCGGCCGCGGCAGGGTGCGAAGCTCGTGACTATGCCGAAGCGCATCGAGCTGGACTTCAGCGAAACACCGGAGCTAGCCCTTACGACCATCACTCTTGTTGGGCCCGATGGAAAAGAGATTCCGCTCGGATCTCTCGAGCGTTCATCCGCCTCCGCCCAAACCATCGTCGCTCCGATCGGCATCCTGCTTGGTGCCGGCAGCTATCGGATACGCTGGCGGACGGCGGCCGAGGACGGTCATCCAACGAGTGGTGTCGTCACCTTCGACGTAATGCCTGCCTCCACCGCGCCCGTGACAATGCACACGCGAATGATGCAACCTGGCCAAGAAGGTGGCATGACGGACGCCGATCGAGGAACCGGCTTCGGAGTTGAATCGCCGCTTTACGTGTCTATCAGATGGATTCAGTTTCTAGCGCTGCTCATCGTCATCGGCGCGGTGACGTTCAGACAGCTCGTGCTTTCCTTTCTCAAGCGAAAGGAAGACCCCGACTCGCCGATGATTCCCGATGCGGCGCGTGGCGCGGCGCGATTGGGAGAATGGGCGGCAGCCGTCCTCCTGCTTGTGGCAGTCACGCGGCTGGGCGCGCAGTCGTACATGATGTATGGGGGAACGAGCGGTCTTGCACCCGGGATGATGGGGTCGATGATGACGCGCACACTTTGGGGAAGGGGATGGTTTTTCCAGATTGCGGGGATCGCGATTGCAGGTGTCGGCTTTCACAAAGCGAGAGAAGGCGACTCGTCGCGCTGGTGGTTGGCTGCAAGTCTGGGCGCGTTTCTTCTCGCATTCACGCCTGCGTTCGCCGGTCACGCTTCATCGAGCCCGAGGCTTACCGCGTTGGCAATTTTCGCCGATGGGTTGCACGTCATCGGAGGGGGCGGATGGCTTGGCAGCCTCTTGATGGTAATTGGTGTGGGAATCCCGGCGGCATTGAGGCTCCCGACTGGAAGGCGAGGTCCGATGGTTGCCGAGGTGGTGAACGCCTACAGCCCAATTGCACTGACATTTGCGGGCATCATCAGCACTACCGGCGTCTTCGCTGCGTGGCTCCATCTTGGGTCCGTCCCCGCGCTTTGGACGACCGATTATGGAAAGACCCTTCTCATCAAGCTCGGCATTTTGTCCATCGTCGCAGCAACGGGTGCCTACAACTGGGTCCGAGTGAAGCCGCATCTGGGGCTGGTGGAGGGAGCGGCGAAAATCAGACGGACGGCGATGATCGAGCTGGTCGTGGGCGTGCTGGTTGTTCTGGCCACAGCTGTTCTGGTAGCGCTGTCCACTCCCCGGGATGCGGCGCTCAACGGCGCGGCGGCAGATGCCGCGTCCATCGGTAGCGTGGGAGCTGAACTATGATCCTTCAGCCTTTCGACTTCGTCGTCTTTGCCTGGCTCGTGATCGCGCTCCTGTGCGCGATCTATGTGGCATTCGATCAGTTCAGAGGCAACCCGGAAGCGCCGGTGATGAAATGGGGATTCGTCCTGGTCACGCTGTACATGGGCCCGGTCGGATTGTTGCTGTATGTGTTCGCCGACAAGGAGCCCGCGCCGGGCACTCATGAGGAATTCGCGAAACCGCTCTGGAAACAGGGCGTCGGGAGCACCGTCCACTGCATTGCCGGAGACGCCACCGGCATCATCCTCGCCGCGACGGTTACCGCGCTGCTCGGTCTGCCGATGTGGATCGATCTTCTGGTCGAATACACATTCGGCTTCCTCTTCGGACTTCTCATCTTCCAGGCGCTTTTCATGCGCGCGATGATGGGCGGCAGCTATGCGGACAATGTCCGCCGCTCATTCCTGCCCGAGCTGCTCTCGATGAACATGATGATGGCGGGAATGGCGGCCGTGATGATCGTGATGATGATGGGCCGGGACATGCGCGCGATGTGGCCGGGCGAGCCACGGTTCTGGTTCGTGATGTCAATCGGAGTCTGCGCCGGATTCGCTATCGCATATCCGATCAACCTCTGGCTCGTTTCGAAAAAGCTCAAGCACGGGCTGATGACCGTGCGCGCCCGCGCGCGCGGGAGAAAAGCGAAACCCGCCGGCTCGCACGAAATGAAAAGTGGAGCAATGCCGGGAATGGATCATACCGCGCACGAGATGGCGGCCGGGGGGTCGAAATCGAAGCGGGCAATGGCCGATCCATTCGACGTGACCTCGGCGCAGCGGGCCGCACTGATCATTGTCACGACTCTCGCGCTCCTCGGTGGTATGTACATTCCTGCCGCCTTTTACAACCTTCGAATCAGCGGTGAGGAAGTGAGAGGAGCAATCATGCCTCCCGGAATGGTCACAGTTTACGACACGCCCGCGGATGCGATGCGGGACATGGCGGCCGCCGATCCGAGGGATATCACATTCCGCGCGGCGGCGAACGCAAGGGGCGACCGTCCACTGGCGGCGCGGCTCGAGAGCGGCGTGAAGGTTTTCGATCTCGAAGCGTCGGTCATCGAGTGGAACATTCTTCCCGGGCGAAAGGTCACCGCATACGCGATCAACCGGCAGGTGCCGGGGCCGCGTCTCGAATTCGTGGAAGGCGACCGGGTCAGGATCAATTATACGAATCACCTGCCGGTGCCGACGACGATGCACTGGCACGGGCTCGTCGTTCCGAATGCGATGGATGGTCCGGCCCACATTACGCAGCGGCCGATCATGCCGGGCGAGACGTTCACTTATGAATACACCGTGCAACAGGCGGGAACCTATTTCTACCACTCGCACGCTCAGCCCGATCGCCAACAGGCGCTCGGGTTGTACGGGGCGCTGATCATACGTCCTCGCGAGCAAAACGCGGAGCCGGCGGCGGACTATGAGTACGTGGTGCAGCTTCAGGAGTGGCTCGTTCTCGCCGGCCTGACTTACCCCGCGATGATCATGGAGGGCGGCCTGCCGAACTTCTTCACCATCAACGGCAAATCATATCCGGCGACGGACACTCTTCGCATGCGCGTCGGTCAGACGATGAAATTCAGATTCATCGGCACGAACAACAATTTCATTCATCCGATGCACATGCACGGCGGCCCGTTCACGGTCGTCGCGCGCGACGGCATTGTGCTCGCCCCGGGCGCCCGCTTCCAGGCAGACGTCATCAATGTCGGTCCCGGGCAGCGCTACGACGTCATCTGGCCGGCGCGCGAGCCGGGGAAATGGATTCTCCACTGTCACATCCCGCATCACACGCTCAACAACAATGTCGAAGAAAAGGGCGCCGGCGGATTGACCCTTCTTGTCGAGGTCACGCGCTAAATGAGTAAATCGATCAGAGATTCTGATTCCACCGAGACCAACTATCCCGGCGCGCCGCGGTGGGTAAAGGTTTTCGGGATCATCCGCGGCATCATTCTTGGTCTGATGGTTATCGCGTTGCTCACAGGTCACGGGCCCGGGCGTCACTTTCGGCATGGAGCGCCGCCAGCGGGTGCGTCGCCTTGATCATGTCCCCCGGCGCACGCAAAGTTGCGCTGACGACGCACGTCACGTTTTCCGTCGGCTGGCTGGGCGCCGTCGCGGTCTCGCTCGCTCTCGCCATCGCCGGCCTGATGAGTGACGATTCCCGGATCGTGCGGTCGGCCTACCTGTCGATGAGATTGATTGGCTGGTGGATTCTCGTTCCGCTCAGCTTCGCTTCGTTGAGCAGCGGCCTCGTACAGGCGTTGGGAACTCATTGGGGACTGTTCCGGCATTACTGGGTGATCGTGAAGCTCCTGATGAACATTTTTGCGACGAGCGTCCTGCTCTTGTACATGCAGACGCTGACGTACCTCGCTGACGCGGTGGCAGCCGCCGGGCGCTCAGATGCGGATCTTCTTTCGCTGCGGAGCCCGTCGCCGGTTTTACACTCTGCCGGGGCACTCCTGCTTCTGTTAATGGCCACCGTACTCTCGGTCTTCAAGCCGCGGGGAATGACCCGGTACGGGTGGCGGAGAGAGGCAGTAACTCGGTGACGATGCCGCAAGCGCGGGAAGCTCTTATCCGGCGCGGTTTGCACCTGAACTACCTCACTATCGTGTACAACGTTCTGGAGGCAGTGGGCTCGCTCTGGGCAGGAGTGATATCCGGAAGCGTCGCTTTGGTCGGGTTCGGTGTCGACAGCTTAATAGAGGTCTCGGCAAGCGGCGTTGCCCAATGGCGGCTTCGTTCGGATCTTGAAGGAACACGCCGAGAGTATGCGGAGCGGATCAGCTTTCGGCTCATCGGCGTCAGCTTTCTGGCGCTCGCCGTGTACGTGGCATACGATGCCATCGCTACGCTAATCACGCGTGATGCGCCGGCGCCCAGCTTGTTCGGGCTAGTCGTGCTTGCGCTTTCAGCGGTAGCTATGCCGTTGCTGGCGAGAGCGAAGAGAGAAGTCGCTCACGAGCTTTCCAGCGGGGCGCTCCGTTCCGAAGCGAGGCAGACTTCGCTCTGCGCATATTTATCGGTCATCGCGATCACCGGTGTCGTCCTGAATGCAATTGCGGGCTGGTGGTGGGCAGATCCTGCCGCCGCGCTGTCGATGGTCCCGATAATCGCGAGGGAAGGAATAGAGGGGATCAGGAAGAGTGATACTCTATGATCTCTACGTAGCGACGCGGTCTGACGATGACTATTCCCTACCCGAAAATATCTCCCGAGCTCTTCCACATCGGACCGCTCGCCGTCCGCTGGTACGGGCTGATGTATCTGTTGGGATACATCGTCGGCGGCTTGCTGGCGAAGCTTCGCAGCAAACGCGGCTTGTGGACGCTCACTTCCGCCGACGTCGATTCGCTGATCACGTATCTGCTGATCGGAATGGTGATCGGCGCGCGTCTCGTCTACGTCTTCGTTTACGACTGGCCGGCCTACCGCGCCCATCCGCTCAACATTTTCGCGATCTGGCATGGCGGCCTCTCGTTTCATGGAGCCGCGCTCGGAATGGCGATCGCGAGCGCGCTGTTCGCGCACAGGAAACGCGTTCCGTGGCTGATGGTCGCCGATGGAATCGCAGTGTGCGCACCGCCGGGACTTTTCTTCGGACGGATCGGCAACTTCATCAACGGCGAGCTCTACGGCCGCCCGACGTCGGTGCCCTGGGCGATAGTCTTTCCGACGGATCCGACGCATCTCCCTCGTCATCCTTCACAGCTTTATGAAGCGGCGTGCGAGGGAATTCTGCTCGGCATTCTCCTCTGGCTGCTGCAAGCGTGGCTCGCCAGGCGCGCAAGAAGCGGCGAAGGATTCGGCGACGGTTATCTCGCGGCGGCGTTCCTCGTCGGCTATGGTCTGATACGCTTCGCCCTCGAGTTCACCCGCCAGCCCGACGCGCAGCTCGGTCTCATCGCCGGACCGTTTTCGATGGGGCAGATCCTTTCCGCGCTGACGATCGTGGCCGGGCTGATCATGGCGATGGTGGCGAGATCACGTGCTCGGCGCCGCGATGCCTGATTGCGACGAACGATCCGACGAGCGCCAAGAGAACTCCGGCGGCGCAAACCACCGCCGCTCCCGTGGGAAGATCGAGTGAGTAAGACGTCCACAATCCGCCGAGGCTCGCGATCACCGCGACGACCCATCCGATGATGAGCCGCTTCGTCCAGTCGACCGCCAGCATTGTCCCGCACACCGCCGGCACGATGAGATAAGCGAAGGTGAGGAGAACGCCGGCGATCCGGACAAAGCTCACCACGACGAGAGCGAAGGCCGCGTAGAAAAGAAAATCCCAGAGGCGGACGCGAAGGCCGCTTTTGAACGCGCCCTCAGGATCGGAGGAAATGAATACGAATCGGCGGTGAAACGCGGCGAAGAAAGCGGCGAGAGCGAGGAAGAGAAGCGAGCGCTGTCCGATCTCGCCCTTCGTCACGTTGAGAATGTCCCCGGTGAGAAGATGCTCGAGCTCTTCCTTGCCGCCCGCCACCCGGCTCAACAGCAGAATGACGCCCGCCGCCGCGACAACGAACGTGATGCCGATGATCGCCTCCTGCGGCACAGCCTCCTTCCGGCTGCTCCGAGTCCAGCTGAAGAACGCAGCGCCGACGAACGTCACCGCGAGCGATATCCAGAACGTCGGCCGGTCGTCGAAGTGGTAACCCATCAGCAGCGCGATGCAGGTACCGAACGTCGCCACCTGCGCGAGCGCGAGATCGACGAAGATGACTTCGCGCTTGACGACGTGAATGCCGAGGTAGACGAGAAGCGGAGGGAAGAGAAGACAGGCCGCGAGCGGCCACTTCATCACTTCCCAAACGACGCTCATGTCGGCGCTCATTTTGCCGCCCTGAGAGCGCCCGCAATCGAATTCACGAGAGCGTCGATCGTATCGAAGTAGGTCTTCGTCGCGTCGTGCCCGCCCGGCTGCTGCGAAACGTCGACAACGGTTCCACCAACCTGGCGAGCGACGGTTTCGGCGGTCTTCCTGTTCTGGAACGGCTGCACGAGGATCACCTTCGCGCCCGTCGCCCTCATCTTTCCGATCACCTGCGCGAGGTGCGCCGGCGACGGAGCGATTCCCGGCTTCGGCTCGAGCTCGTCGATGATCGTGAGGCCGAACCGTTGTGCCAGATAAATGAAATCCTTGTGATAGGTGACTATGCGCGCGCCCTTGAACGGCGCCATCGTCTTCTGCCAGTCGGCCATCTTCGCATCGAGACGCGCGTTGAATTTCGCGAGGTTGGCGCTGTAGACGGCCGAATTCTTCGCATCGATCTGTGCGAAGTGATTCGCAATGTTGCGCGCGAGAATCTTCGCGCCGATCGGGTCGATCAGGAAATGCGGATTGCCGAGAGAGTGAATGTCTCCCTTCGACCGGTCGAAGCTCGTGGGTATTTCGAGGAGGCGTATTCCCTCGGAGGCGACGATTCTCCCCGGCGCGCCGGCACCGATGCGCGAATTGCGCGCGTTCTCGACGAGCGGCGGGAGCCAGCCCAGCTCGAGCTCGGCGCCACCTTCGATCAGCGCGTCGGCGCGGTTGAGCGTGACGATGTGACTCGGCTTCGCATCGACGAAGTGCGGATCTTCCGTCGGCTTGGCAAGCGAGACGACGCTGACCTTGTCGCCGCCGATTTCGCGGGCGACGGAACCGAGGTCGGGAGTGGTCGCAACGACGCGCAGCTGCGCCGTTGCGGGAGCTGCTGCAGCGGCGATCGCAAAAAGGGAAGCAGCGATCGATCCATGAAGTTTCATGAAAGTCATTGTGTGATCCCTAGAATTTGTGTGCCGCGTGAGCGCCGAGGAGGAACTCGAACTGGAGCCAGACCGAGTGATCGGTGCCGATTCCCTTGCGGTCGTCATAGTTGTATTGAACCCTGAACTTCGAGAACTCCGTCGGATACCAGGTGAAATTCGGTGACAGACGGAACTGATCGCCGCGCGTCTCGGACACGAACGCGCTCTTGTTGCCGTTCACCCAATCGCCGCGCAGGCCGGCAACGATGCGCGGCCTGATGCCGAACAGCACCTGCGCGTACGTCCCGTGATCCTTGAAGACTTCCGCGGGCAGCGTCACTGTAGGAGACTCCGCCGAGATTCGCTGAGCTGCGTTGTAGCTCCGGAACATCGCCTCGCTCTGGAGCGAGAGGAACGGAAACCCCGCCTCTGCGGTCGCGGGCTTCCATTTCCAGTATCCGTCCACTCCATACACCCGCGTCATCGCGTTTGCTCCGGAGTTATTGGACCCAAACGCACCGGACGCGCCAAGCACAACGGTCTGGGTCTCGGTCAGGTCGAACGACGTCGCTATACGCGGCGCGATCAGCATGTCGCGCAGCCCGTTCACCGGCTGGGTGTCGACGATGCCGCCGTGAATGTCGGACGACTCCGGACTGCGGAAGCTCGACGTAGCTGTGCCGGTCGAGTTCATGACGCTGACCATGGCCTCGGTGTAGAACGAAGTCGGAAGGAGCCACGAGAGCCGTACGCCCTGGCTGCGCAAACCCTCGGCGCCGAACATCCTGCTCATCACGAGCGGCTGATCGACGAACGCCCACGCGTGGGGGTGCTGCGGATTCTGACGTCCGAACTCGGTGAAGAACTGACCGAACTTGAGCTGCAGATTGGCGGGCAGCGACGTCGTGAGTCCGTATGCTTCCTCGAGCTCGATGCCGGTCTCGCCGGCGGTGTCCACCTTCAGCACGATGTTGCTGAATCCCTTGAAATACGGATCGACGTTTCCATCAAGCGAAATCTCGGAGTTCGGCATCGTGAAGCCGCGCGAATGCGGATCGTGATCGCCCCGCTCGAGCGCCCTGATGTCGTGGGCGGAAGACCAGCCAGCGTCCACGAGAGACACGAAGCCGATGTTCATGTAGCCGCCCGTCGCGCGAGGTCCGGCACTCGCGGCCGCAGCAGTCGTGTCGCTGCCTGCGGCGCCGAGCTCCTTCTCCAACTGCTTCACCAGCGCAATGGAATCCGCGGCGATGCTGTCGGCCTTCGCCGCGCTGTCGGTTTTGACGGGCGGCGGAGCCGGATTTTGTGCCGGAAGCGCGGACGCAAGTAGCGCGATCGCCGCAGCGGCAACTTTAAATGTCATTGAGATCCTCAGTCGTTTTCAGAAGCGCTCCCGATCGGGAGCAAGAGTCCGTCCGCAAGATGCGGCGAACTGGAAATACCCGGAGGAACTTTTCCTCTACGGGCTAAACGACTGTTCCAGGCGGGTCGCGGGCCTTGGCGGTGGCCGCGGGTGCGGACTGATCGCCAGGACTCGCAGCAAAGGGTGTGACCTCGGGAGCAAGGCGCAGGGCGAGCGATTCTTTCTCGGATCTCTGCGCCGACGCGAGGATCTGCGCCGCCTGACAGGCAACGCAGTCCGAGTCATTGTGAGAGTAGTGGAGCTTCGTTCCACTGGTCTCGACGTGCGCGCTTGCGCTTGTGACACCCGACTCGAAAAGCGGGGCGCTGCCGAGAACGAGCTGCGCCCCGGCCATGAACAACGCCGCACGCTTAAGGATCTTTCTCGTCCGGCCGATCATCGCATGCACGCGATTCATACCCGCAATAATAGCAAAGGTTGCCGTCGGCGGCAGATGGCCTTCGGGGCCGGTTGCAGGGGAGGACCGGGCGCGCAGGAATAAGGGCTTCATTCGATGTAGCTGCGCAGGAGCTCCAGCATGCGGCGGTCAGTCGCCTCGGCGTCCTTGAGCTTGGGTGTCTCGATCACCTTCGGCACTGCGGCAAGCGTCGGATCGTTCATGATCCTTCTAAACGCGCCTTCGCCGATCGCGCCGTCGGCGATGAGCTCGTGGCGGTCACGCTTCGAGCCAAGCGGAACTTTTGAATCATTGAGATGCATGAACCGAAGTCGCTCGCGTCCGATTGTGTCGTCGAATTGCTTCCACACATCCTCGTACCGGTTGGCAATGTCGTATCCCGCGGCGAAGACGTGCGCCGTGTCGAGACAAACTCCGACCCGCGCCCGCCACGCTGCCGGAATCCGCTCGATGATCGCCGCCATCTCCTCGAACGTCGCGCCGAGGACGGTGCCGCTTCCGGCGGTGAGCTCGAGGAGGAGCATCACTTTCGGATTCACCTGCTCGAATGCGATCGTGATCGACTCCGCGTTTCTCGCAATCCCGGACGCGCGATCGTCCATGTAATTGCCCGGGTGCGAAACCAGGTAATCCAATCCGAGGGCATCGCATCGTTTGAGCTCCATCATCAGCGATTCGATGGAGCGCTTGCGGAGGAAATCGTCGGGCGACGCGCAGTTGATCAGATAGCTGTCGTGGGCGGACACGACACCGATCGCGGTCTCAGTGAGCGCGGCACCAAATGAGCTGCACTCATTCTGATCGCATGTACGCTCCAGCCACCTGCTTGCCATTTTCGTGAAGATCTGCATCGCCGTCGCGCCGATCGCTTTTGCGCGGGGCGGGGCCATTTGGGTTCCGCCGGCGATGGAAGTGTGTGCGCCGAGGAGAGGCGGAGTCTTATTTTCCCATTGGGGGGCCGGCCGTCGCGCGGATTTCTTAGCCCGCGCGGATTTATATGGTGCGGCCTCCTTCTTTGGTCGCGCCGATTTCTTCCCCCGCGACGTGGCGGGTTTTACCTTGCGCCGCGTAGCCATTCCGTAGGATCCACCGCGGGACCGCCGCGTCTGATCTCGAAGTGCAGATGCGGGCCGAGAGCGGGATCGCTCGTTCCGACCGTCCCGATCCTCGCGCCCTTCATGACCCGCGCACCTTTCTTCACCGAGATCTCGGCAAGCGATCCATACACCGAGTAGTCGCCACCCCCGTGCTCGAGGATGACGGTGCTGCCGTATGTGCCCATCGGTCCGGCGTACGCGACTAATCCCGCCGAAACCGATTTCACCGGCGTTCCCGCCGGCGCGCCGATCCCGATTCCGTTCCAGCGCGTCGTCGTGTTGTTAGGATTGACGAATCTGCCGAACCTGTAGAGGAACGCTCCATCTACGGGCCAGTCCAACCTGCCGAGGTCCGACGTGCGGATCGAGCTCGCCGCCGCGACATTCCCGCGCGATGCGCCGCGCCGCGCCGTCTCGAGCGAAGCGATGATGCTGTTCAGCCGCGCTTCGCTGCGCACGAGCTGATCGAGACGCGCCTTGGTTTTCTTCGCGTCCTCCTGAACCTGCGCCAGACTCCGTGAGCGCTGCAGCTCGAGCGCCTTGAGTCTCGCCGCCTCCTCCGCCTTCTCGGTTCTATTCTGGACGACGCCGTTCTCGAGCCGAACCAATTGCGCGCGCCGACTGGCGATCATCGCCTGAAGATCTTCCATCCGGTGAACGAGCGCCTTGTCGTGAATCGTGAGCAGATGCAGATACTTGTAACGCGCAACCAGATCGCCGACCGAGTTCGCCGAGAAGAGAACCTCCGCCGAGAAAAGCGGACCCCGCTTGTAGATCTCGATCAGTCGCCGGTGCAGCTCACCACGTTTCTGCGTTGCCTCGTGCTCAGCGCGTTCGAGGCCCACCGTCGTCTCGCGCACCTCCTCGGTGATGTAGATGAGCTGCTGGTCGAGCGATTTCACGACGCGGGCGGTCGCGTCGTGCTGCTTGTCGAGGATGTTCACCTCGTCGGCGAGACTGTGCGCGCTGCGCTGCAGGCCGTTCATCTTCCGCTGCAGCTCTTCGCGCTCGCGCTTGATGCGGTCGAGCTCGTCCCGCTGTGCGCGAAGCCGGTCTTCCGTCGTCTGTGTCTGCTGCGCGCGGACGGGGAGGGGACCGACCGCTGCCAGAACGCAGGCGCCCAGCGCCAGCGCCCGCGACAATCTCAGATGCGCCGTAGGTGTCTCCCGACTGCGTATACGCTTCCGAGAATTCCAATCAGCGCGCCGCCGACTATTCCGATCGCGATCATCTTCCGGTCGAAGAAGATCGTCTGCATGAAGTAGCGATTGATCGTCCGGTTGGCGACCCAGATCATGAGCAGCGCGAGCAGTCCGCCAACCACTCCCCGCATCAAGCCGTCGATGAGGAACGGCATCCTGATGAAGGAGTCCGTCGCGCCAACGTACTTCATGATCGAGATCTCCTTCGCGCGGTGCAGCACCGCCATCCGGATCGTCGCGCCGATGATGATGATCGCGACGGCCGCGAATGCCAGACCGAGTCCGGTGCCGGCGGCGGTGGCGATGTTGCGAAGCCGGTAGAGCTTGTCCACCCATTCCTCGCCATAGCGCACGTCATCCACGAAATCGTAGTGCGCGATTCGATCCGCGACTCCTTTCACCGTTGCCGGGCTGCGCAGACCGGCACGCAAGTGCACTTCGATTGACGCCGGCAGCACGTCCTCCTCGAAAACGTCCTTGAACTCCGCCATTTCCTTGCGCGCCCGCACGAGCGCTTCCTCCTGCGACACGTACTCGACGCGTGCGACTTCCGGAAATGCGCCAATGTCCTTCATCGCCGCGGCAATCGGCTCGATCGGCGTGCCGTCGACGACAAAGCCGCGGATCTCGACCCGCTCCTCCACCTGCTGCATCGCGTGCTTGATGTTGAGCGCAACGAGCGAGAAGAGCCCGAACGCGAAGAGCGAGAACGCGATCGTGAGAACGCCGAGCATGCTGAGCAGCGGCGCCCGGCGCGTGGCGAGAAAGGCTTCGCGGACGGCAAGCATCAGACGCCCTTCGGGGGTGTCGGACGGAAGAGGCGGCTATCCGGGAGTCCGCCGGCCGGAGTCGTCCCCGTGACCGGCGGAATGTCTTCCTCCGAATCGAAGACAACGCGTCCGTGGTTCAGCTCGATAGTCCGGCGGTTTCCTTCGCGCACCAGATCGAGATCGTGCGTCGCCATGACGACCGCCGTTCCCGAAGAGTTGATCTCCTTGAGAAGCTGGAAAACGCCGCGTGTCGCACGCTCGTCGAGATTGCCGGTTGGCTCATCGGCAAGAATCGCCCACGGATCGTTGACGAGCGCTCTCGCGATCGCAACCCGTTGCTGCTCGCCGCCGGACAGCTCGCGCGGATAACTAGTCCCTTTCGCGGCAAGTCCCACCTGTGAGAGCGCGCGGCTGACCCGCTGCGCCATCGTCGAACGCGGCGCACCCGTCACCTCGAGCGCGAAGCGCACGTTCGCCTCCGCGGTCCGGTCTTCGAGAAGGCGGAAATCCTGGAAGATCACGCCGAGCCTGCGTCGAAGATGCGAGATGTCGCGCCGCCTCGCCTTGCGCGCGCTGACGCCGTTCACCCAGACGTCGCCATGGGTCGGCTTTTCCTCCATGTGGCATAGCTTGAGGATCGTCGTCTTTCCCGAGCCGCTCGGACCGGTGAGAAAGACGAACTCTCCTTTTTTTATCTGGAAGCTCGCGTGACTGAGGGCGACGCCGGTTCGCGGATACTCCTTCGCGGCGTCGTGGAATCTGATCATCTATTCGGGCAGCGCTTGCTCGATGTCGACGATCAGGTCCTCGACATTCTCGATACCGACGCTGAGACGGAGGAAGCCGTCCGGTATTCCTATCGCCGCGCGCTCCTCGCTCGTCATGTGCGCGTGTGACGTGTACCTCGGCTCGCAGATGAGCGAATCGACGCCGCCGAGACTTGCCGCGTGGGTGAAGATGCGCAGACGCCGAATGAAACCGGGCGTTGCGTCTCCGCCGCCGGCGAGCTCGATGCCGAGCATTCCGCCGTAACCCTTGAGGATTTTTTTCGCGATCGCGTGATCGGGATGCTCCGGCAATCCGGCATAGTGGACGCGCGAGATCTCTTTGCGCGTCTTGCACCACTGCGCGATTCGCAGCGCGTTCTCATTCTGCCGCTGGACGCGCACTTCGATCGTCTTGAGGCCGCGCTCGAGCAGCCAGCACGCGAACGGATCCGGCGCCTGCCCCCAGACCATCATCTTCTGACGCACTTCATCGATGAACGGCTCGCTTCCAAGAACGACGCCGCCGAGCATGTCGTGATGTCCGTTCAGGTATTTCGTCGCCGAGTGGATCACGACGTCGACGCCGTGCTCGATGGGTCGAAAGTTTATCGGGCTCGCGAATGTGGAATCGATGACGAGCGCGATCCCTTCCGCCTTTGCCATCATGCTGAGTGTCGAAAGGTCCAGCACGCGGCAGGTGGGGTTCACCGGCGATTCGACGAAAATGACGCGCGTGTTCTTCTTGAGCGCCTGCCGCCATCCGCGCGGCTCCGTCGGATTGACCCACGTGACCTCGATGCCCATCGCCGGAAGCTCGTGCGTGAACAGCGTGCGAGTGCCGCCGTAGATCCACGAGCTGGTCACGAGGTGATCGCCGCCGCGGAGAAGGGCGAGCATCGCGCACGAAGTGGCGCCCATTCCGCTCGACAAAAGAAGGCCGGCTTCGGCGCCCTCGAGCTCGGCGAGGCGTTTCTGCAGGCGCTCCGCGTTCGGCGTGTTGCCGTAGCGGCTGTACTTCTGGCCCTCGCTCGTTCCGATCTCCTGCACGTAGTTCACCGACTGCACGAGCGGCAGCGCGACGGGACTTCCCGGGCCGCCGATCTCAGAGTCGCCGCCGTGCAGGGCGGTCGTGGAAAGTCCGGGACGATGCCTGTTCGGGCTCACGCGAGGCTCCTCGTCGATTTGCCGGCGTCGAAGTCGTGCTTCACCAGCTGGATGATCTCCGACGGCGCGACTCCGGCGACGTCGCGTACGATCGCGTCTCCCCGGCCGACGCTCTCATCGTAGCGGATCACCGCCAGCTCGTGACGGCGCGGTCCATAAACCCAGGCGAGCTCTCCATCCTCGAGCAGCCGCATCCGCGCTTCCTTGGAATTGAGGCGAACGAGCGGCCCGCGCTCCGGGTCGCCTTTGCGCGTCGCGATGTACGCGGAGACACGAAGTGGCGGGCGGAACGGCTCGGTGCTCATTGCGTCGCGCTCGGAAGATTCGTGAACGTCCGTGTTCCCACCGCCGCGTATCCTCCTTCATATCTAATCAGGAGGCGCCTCCGCCAGAGCGTGTCGAGCATCCGGTCGGCGGCGTCCTGCGGCATGCCGGACGCTGTGGCGAATTCGGCTGCCGGTGCGGCGCCCAGCTTCGCCATCGTCTCCCACGCCTGGCGCTCGTCGTCCTGTATCTCGCCGATGAGGCGGGCGGCGCCGTCGGCGAGCTGCGTTACGAGAGCGAGCTTGTGGCGGTGCAGCACCTGCTCGATCGCGTCCATGTGCGATTCGTTGATGCCGCGGAAGACGAAATACACTTCGCGGCGCGGCGCATCGACGGCGATGTATTGAAGCAGCAGCTTGGCGACGATTTCGTCGGCGCAGGAAAAGTCGAGAAGCTTCACGTGCGAGAAGTCGATGATGGTGAGCGCGCGCTCGCCGATGCGGTCGAGCTCCTGCTCGATCTCGCAGCGCACGGCCGCGCCGGTCGGACGCGTCACCAGATTCGAATACAGCTCGCAGACGCTCTTCCGAAGCAGCGAGCTGACGTCGATGTGGTGACTCACGCGATCCGCTCCGGAATGGTGATCTGCACCTGTGCTCCGGGAAAATCCGGCAGCGCCTGGATCATCGTCTGCTCGTCGTCGGGATCCCAATCGCCCTTCGGCGGAATCATGATGCGCGCCGTGCCGCTGCGAATGGAAAGTTTTCCATCCCATCCGCTGACGAAGTTTCTGACGCCCTGAAGTCCCTGTCCGCGGTGACGGTCGGGGAAGCGCGACTGTCCGCGGATCAGCGTCTCCTCGAGCGCCATCCGGTCGTCCCAGCGATCCTCGGGCTGGAAGGCGGGCGACGATTCGAGCGAGCGGCGGAATCCGACGCCCGAGTCGCAAACGGCAATGACGACGACGCGTCTGCCGCCGAGGCGGCGGTGCCATGTGTAACGCTGCACCGCGACCCAGCCGCCGCGGCCGGCGTGCTCGACGATGTTCTGGCACACTTCCGATAGCGCCATGCTGAATCTTCCCGTCACGCGGGGATCGAGCTTGAGCTCCTGGACGAGCGCATCCTGGGCCCGCTGTCCGATCTTGTCGAGAACGGTGTGGATGTCATCCGCCTGGGAAATTCTCGTCACTTCGAGGAGAACGTTCGTGTCGGTGACCCCTCTCGGAGGATAAATCCTGCCTTGCACGTCGTACAGCTCCGCCGCGTGCTTGAAAAAATTCATTCTCGACCAGTACGAGCTGACGTTTTCCTGCTCCGGCACGTAGAGAACCGGCCGCTCGACGCGCGACTCGGCGACCGCGAGCAGCGCCGTCAGGCCGTACGGATTTGCCCAGCGGCTGTGGCGCGTGTCGACGATGATCCTCTCGTCGGGAGGAATCTGCGCGAGCTGTTCGAAGATCTGCTCAAAGGACTTGTCATCGATCGATTGGGGCGCGTTGATGACGGTTGTCACTTGAGGCTCAGCTCTCCGCGAAGGTAATCGGCAAGTCCGGTGGCGCCGCGATGGTCCACGTTCCGCGCGGCTGCTTCGTTCGCGCGATTCATTGCCGCGTCTAACTTATCACCGGCGAGCAGTCGTGAGAAATAGGTTGCGCCCCAGACGTCGCCGCATCCCGTCGGATCGCCGTAAGCGGAGGCGGCGTGACCGGCGGCACGCCGTGCCGGACGCGCGGGAA
>WNGF01001383.1_pt1 | contig 35578 bp, 29 predicted proteins | sample 5400641 | NCBI WGS metagenome assembly WNGF01 (sample SAMN13153371, study PRJNA577476) | soil metagenome | isolation source: 80 cm soil or saprolite under grassland replicate 2 | place: USA:California | collected 2016-06-15 | reverse complement strand
GCGCCCACGTTAGCGCGCCAATTGGATGCTCGGGCGCATGCCACCCGGCAAGACCAGCGAGATCCGACCAGGCAGCAGCAGCGCGGCCGAAACGACAGAGACGAGCGGGGTTTCTGGCCCCATGGTGTGGCCTCGATGTGTTGCCGCCACACCCAGGCTGCCGTCGGGTTGGCCGTCACATTGACATGCACCACCTCGCGCCTGCCGTGGCCAGCATTAGCATCACCCATCAGGCTCGCGTGAGGTTTTGCCGCTCACAGAACCATCCTCTTCAACCCGGCAGGCACCAGTTCTCACTCACTTACCCCACGCCGATGCAAGCGAACCCTTCTGACGGCGCGCCAACCGACCTCTTATACAGTGAGCACATAGTGCTCGTATCGAGCAGGCCCAGGCCAATGGCAGGCCCGTTCAAGTCTGGAGAGCTGAACCTGAGCGAGTCGTTGGTGACAAGCGATCATCCTCACGCCCCTGACGCGGTGATTCTGGACACCAATGTGTTCGTCGGCGCGGGGTTCAATCCGGCAAGTCACTCGGCACGACTGATCGACGCGATCCGCGCCGGGCGTTTGCGTATGGTCTGGAATGACGCCACCCGCAGCGAGATCGAGCACGTCCTGCGCCAGATCCCACCCCTGTCGTGGGAACGCGTCGCGGGGCTCTTCGGCGAAGAGGACCGCTTCCAGGGTGAAACACACCCGGAGCAGTTCGCATATGTCCCGGATCCCGCGGACCGAAAATTTGCGGCACTTGCGGACGCGAGCGGGGTGCCGCTGGTAACTTCAGACCACGACCTGCTGCAGGGCCGAGCCCTTGCCACGGTCCCGATCCTGACGCCCGGTGAGTTCGTGCGTCGGCACACCATCTGACCAATGGTCGCCAGCGCCTGCGCGAATGACAGGCAGCCGCTCCTGCGCAAGCAATGCCATGAGCTGACCGGCATTTCATACCGCGTAGTCTCGGTAGTCTCGGTAGCTGGGCAAAGACGATCGTCGGCTCGGGCATCAAAGGTAACTATGCGCCTGCTCGTGGGTCGAGGGACAGCGCGTCGTCGACTACGGGATGTGGACGTGAGTTCGTGCCGCTGTCGGCGAGCTCGAGCTCCAGCGCGCTCGCTGTTTCGCGCAACAGGTCTACGAGCGGCGCCAATAGCGGGTGTCGCTGGCGGCTGGAGCGCGTGGCCAGGCCGATTTCGCGGTACCGCGGCGGCGACAATGGCCGCGCCAGCACACCCATGTGGCGTTGCGCTCCACTCAACGTCAACTCGCCCAGGATCGCCACGCCCAGACCAGCCCGCACGGCGTCTTTGATCGCCTGAACGGACTCGAGCTCGATGACGCTGCCCGGCGCGCAGCCCGCGGCGGCAAACGCGTCGTCAATCAAGCGCCGTGTGTTGTTCTGGCCGGCGAGAAACGTCACCAGGCGTTCAGGCGCGAGCGTCTCGATCCGCACGGCCGAGTGCTGGGTCAGCGGATGGGCCCGCGGTAGTGCCGCGACGAGCTGCTCGCGGTACAGCGGCATCACGTCCACATCCGCTGATACGACCGGCAGCGTGACGATCGCGGCATCCACGCCACTCTCGCGCAGCTCACGCAACGCATCGCGTGTCCCCAGTGTCGCCACCGACACCTGCACCCGCGGATACTGCGCCACGAGCCGCGTCACGAGCTCCGGCACCAGGTAGGTGCTGGCGCTGTCGAAGCAGGCCAGCGCCAGATGCCCGTGTGGTCCGCCGCTAGCCTGGGTGATGTATGTGCGCGCTGCGTCGAGCTCGTGCAGCGCTCGTCCGGCACGCGCCTGAAGCTCGCGCCCCGCGTCGGTCAGCACAATTGGCCCGGGCGGACGCTGGAACAGAGGCGTGCCAAGCTCACGTTCGAGCTGCTGGATGCGGCGGCTGAGCGCCGGCTGCGAAATGTTCAGTCGTGTGGCAGCGCGGCCGAAGTGCAGCGTTTCGGCAAGCAGTAGAAACGTCTCGAGCTGCCGTAGTTCCATCGCCGGCGCCAATGCTAGCGCCATTTGATGCACGGCTTGCATCGGCGCGATGCGAACGCGTTGTTGGACCGAGGCGGGCACCGCGGCGCACAGTGGCAGCATGCCGATTACTCAGACCGTGCTGGACGAAGTGGCCTTCGAGCTCAATCGTCGCGCGGCGGTCGCCGTGCCGATCGATGCGAAGCAGGCACATCGACAGGCAGCCGAGCGCGAGACGAATCCGCTGGCGCGGTACGTCCTCGACAAGCTCGTCGACAACGCCGACCTGGCGGTGCTCGAGCAGCGTCCAGTGTGCGGCGACACCGGCCTGCCGCGCTATTACGTGAAGGTCGGCAATGATGCGGAGCTTGCCGGTGGATTGGCCATGCTCGAGGGCAGCCTGCGCGAGGCGGTCGCACGTGCGACGCAGGCGGTGCGCTTGCGGTCCAACCGCGTGCATCCACTGACCCGGCGCAATCCGGGCAACAACGTCGGCGTCTTCGCGCCGAACATCGACTATCGTGTCGAGCCCGAGGGCGGCTGGATCGATATCACCGCTGTCCACAAGGGTGGTCTGTTCGGCAGCGACTACCGCATGCTGTTTCCTGGCGACGGACTGGTCGGCATCAAACGCTTCGTCCTGGACACCATCGCCTCGTTCCATCGGCGCGGGTTGGCGTGCCCGCCGGCTATCGTCGGCGTCGGGATCGGCGGTACCAAGGACCAGTGCTTCACGCTGAGCAAGGAAGCGTGCCAACTCCGCGTCGTCGGCGACCGCCACCCCGACCCGGTCGTCGCCGCGCTCGAGGACGACCTGCTCGAACTGTGCACTCGCACGAATATGGGCGTGATGGGCCTGAAAAGCGACACGCCTGTTGTGGAGGTGCATTGCGAGATCGCGTACACGCACACCGGCGGTACGCCAGTGGCCGTAAGTGAGCTGTGCACCGCGGTACGGCGCGCAACAGCGCGCGTATTTAATGACGGCCGCGTCGAGTACCGCGATGATCCTGCGTGGTTCACGCCGTACATGCGGCGCGAAGGCATCGACGTTGAACCCACGGCGGCACCCAGCGCCATCACCGTGGTGCAACCCGCGCAGGCCCCGACACGCACCGCCGCCGCCAAGCCACGCGAGTTCCACTTACAGGTGCCATTGAGCGAAGCGGACGTGCGGCAACTCCGGGCTGGAGATGTTGTGTACCTTTCGGGACCGATCTTCACCGCCCGCGACGGTGTTTTCGACCACATGCTCGGCGAAAGTCACCCGGCGCTGATCGCAATTCGAGACGCATGCAATGTAGCGACGACGTCTTCGCCCGCGGGTGTTGAAGTCGCGCCCGGCGAGTTCGAGGTCGCCTCGCTGCAGGCGACAGCTGGCTTCCGCTACGCGAAGTGGATGCGCCCGCTGTGCGCGACCTATGGCGTCCGCGCGGTGATCAGCAAAGGCGGCATGCCCGAAGAGGTCTACCAGGACCTTGGCGATGCCTTCGGCGTTGTCTTCCTGAGCACGATGGGCTACGGCCTGGGCGCCACTTATGGTCGCGCCGTCAGCGGTGTCCGCGAGGTGCACTGGAAAGAAGAGCTTGGCATCTCCGAGGCCATGTGGGTCCTGGAGTGCGACGAGCTCGGTCCGCTGCTCGTCGAGGGCGACACCCTGGGTAACTGCTTCTTCGCCCAGCACGCGTCCGAGATCGATGCGCCGCTGCTCGCGGCGTACGCCGGCTTGCCCAAACCGCTGCTGAGCCGATTGGGCGAAGAGTCCAATCCAACCCGCGAGCTCGCACGCGGCTGAGCGTGCAACCCCGAGCATCGGTTCTCGAGTGCGACGTGCTGATCCTGGGGTCGGGTGGCGCCGGCCTGTTGGCGGCGTTGCACGCACACCGCGCTGATCCCCGCTTGCGCATCGTGCTCGCCTCGAAGGGCCTCATCGGCAAGAGCGGCTGCACGCGCATGGTGCAGGGCGGCTACAACGCCGTGCTCGACCCGGCCGATTCGCTGGAGCTGCATCTGCAGGACACCCTTAAAGGTGGCGGGTTCATCAACAATCAGGAGCTGGCGCACACGCTGGTCGCAGGCGCGCCGCGCATGATCCGCGAGCTCGAGACCGTCATAGGCTGCTTCTTCGATCGACGTGCTGACGGCCGTATCCATCAGAAGCCGTTCGCGGGCCAGTCCTTCGATCGCACCGTCCATCGTGGCGATCTCACGGGCATCGAGATCGTGGGTCGGCTCCGCGACGCGCTGTTCGATGCCCGCGTGCAGATCCTGGAAGAGGTCCGCGCACTGGATTTGCTCCGTGCGACTGATGGCCACCGCGTGGCCGGCGCGCTGCTGCTCTCGGCGCGTCACGGTGAGTTCCTGCGGGTGCGGGCAAAAACGACGATCCTTGCGACGGGTGGCGGTCCGCGCATGTACCGCATCGCCGCGCCGTCGCTCGAGAAGACCGGCGACGGAATCGCCATGGCCTGGCGGGCTGGCGCCACGCTGGTCGACATGGAGATGTACCAGTTTCATCCGACCGGCCTGCTGGCGGGTGCCAGCCGCATGACCGGGATGGTGCTCGAAGAGGGGCTGCGCGGCGCCGGCGGCATGCTCACCAATGCCCAGGGCGAACGCTTCATGCAGCGCTACGACCCTGTACGAATGGAGCGGTCGACGCGCGATGTCGTCTCGCGCTCGAGCTACATGGAGATCACCGCTGGTCGGGGCACGACCGCCGGTGGCGTCAAGCTGGACGTCTCGCATCTGGGGCGCGAGCGCATCGAGCGCGAGTTCGCGGGCATGCTCGCCCGTTGTCTGGACTTTGGCTACGACCTGCGAACGGGCCCGGTGGAGGTGTCGCCGACGGCGCACTTTCTGATGGGCGGGGCGAAGATAAACGTCGCGTGCCGAAGCACGCTACCCGGCCTGCTGGTCGCGGGCGAGGACGCCGGTGGCGCGCACGGCGCAAACCGGCTGGGCGGCAACGGTGTGGCCGAATCGACCGTCTTCGGAGCGATCGCGGGTGAGACCGCCGCCCATGACGCTCGCGATCTCGAGCTTGCCGAGTTCGACGCCAAGCACGCTGACGCAATCGAACGCGATGCGCTTGCCCCTGTGACTGCCGACACCGCCCGCGGCGCCGACCCGTTTGCCATCCGTTCCCGACTCGAGGCCCTGATGTGGGACCACGTCGGCCTGGTACGCGAGGAGGCCGGCCTGCGGCCTGCGCTCGCCGAGCTGGCCGAGCTACGCGCGCAGGCTAACGCCGTGTCGGTCCCGAACCACCGCCGCCTGAACCTCGCCTGGGCCGAAGCGCTCGACGTCCGCAACCTGATCGAGGTTGCCCAGCTCACCACGCGTGCTGCACTGGAACGGTGTGAGAGTCGCGGTGCGCACTACCGCGCCGACTACCCGGAGCCAGATGATGAGCACTGGCTCGCAAATGTGCACATGCAGGGCGACGATGTCTGGACCGAACCCGTGCGGTTCACACGCATGTCGCCAGTCGGGCACACGCCGAGGGTGGCGGTGTGACCGGCAAGATGGTCCAGGTGCGGATTCGCCGATCCGAGCCGGGCCACGCCAGCGTGCGCTGGGAAACGTTCGAGGTCCCGCTCGAGGATCGCGCAACGGTCCTGGACGCGCTGTTCTTCGTCTTGCGCGAACGCGACCGCTCGCTCGCCTTCCGCTGCGCCTGCCGGGCGGCCATGTGCGGCTCGTGCGCGATGATCGTCAATGGCTCCGAGCAACTAGCCTGCAAGACCGCGCTGGCCGACGTCGCCAATGGACGCCCCGTTCGCGTCGAGCCCTTGCGTAACCTGCCCGTCGTGAAGGACCTCGTGGTCGACGTCGATCCACTGTTCGACAAGTACGCTGCCATCGAGCCATGGCTCCGCATCGATCCTCGCGCGCAGGAACCAGCCGTCATCCCGGCGTCGGACTCGCGACGCATGCAGATCGGCGAGGGCCTCGACTGCATCAGCTGCGGCGCGTGTTATTCGGCCTGCCCGATGGTCGCAGTGGACCCCGATTACCTCGGCCCGATGCAGTTACTACGAGCATTCAACGTACTGGCCGACGAGCGCAGGCAGCCCACGGCCGAGCCGGGATTGGAGGAGGTCTTCGGACCGCACGGTGTCTGGCGCTGCCACGGCATCAGCGAATGCGTGCGCGTGTGTCCCAAAGGCCTGAACCCGGCGCTGGCCATCAGACGTCTCAAGCGAGGAGCGTTGCTCGATGCGTTCGGCTGAGTTGACGCGCATGGCCTATGCCAGTGATCCGCCGGTGCAGGCCGAGCGCGGCGTGGTGTCGGCACAGCATCCGCAGGCTGCAGTGGTCGGTGCCGAGATCCTGGCCAGCGGCGGCAACGTCGTCGACGCGGCGATTGCGACGGCGTTTGCCTCAGCAGTGGCTGATGTTGGCCGCACCGGCATTGGCGGGTACGGCGGTCATCTCGTCTACCACGAGGCCGCCAGTGGCCAGACGTGGCTGGTCGATTTCCCAACCTATGCGCCGCGATCGGCCCACGAGACCACGCTCACATCCCGTGAGAGCGCAACAACCGGCGTGCTGGCCGTTGGCGTGCCAGCCGTAGTGGCCGGACTGTCGGCGGCGCACACGCGCTTCGGTGGTCTGCCCTGGCCGAGTCTTCTGGCGCCCGCCATCCGCCTCGCGGAAGACGGCATCCAGTTCGGGCCGTCCGGCCGCCAGCCAGTCCAGGACGAGCGCGAGCGCGCGGCCGCCTTCCCCGAGACCATCCGCGTCTTCATGGACGCCTGGGACGGCGACCGCTTACGGCAGCCGGACCTCGCACGGAGCCTTCGCCGCCTCGCCGACGATCCGCGTGATCTGTACGCTGGGCAACTCGCTGACCAGATCGTCGACTACCTGCGTAACGCTGGCGGTCTGCTGGATTACCCGGACCTCGCCGAGTACCAGCCATGGATCGGACCGGCAACTCGCAGCCGCTATCGAAACGTAGAGCTGCGGACGCCAGGCGCGGGAAGCGGCGCCGGCGTGCTGATTCCGCTCCTCGGCGCACTGCAACACTGTGATCTGGCGAGCCTGGAGCCGCTCGGCGGGGAGCGCATCGGCCTGCTCGCTGCGACCGCTGGCCGCATCTGGCCCGACCGTCTCGAACGCGCTGGCTTTGCTGGCGAATTCAATGCGGGTGAGGACCTGCTCCAACCCGGCTACTGGTCCACCGTGGCCGAAGACGTCCGGCTGCAGCGAACGCAGGGCGTGCGCGTCTCAGATGGCCAGGGCTGTACCAATCACTTCTCGGTGGCAGATGTCGACGGCAACGTCGTTGCCTGCACGACGACGTTGCAGCTCTTACTCGGCAGCGCGGTGACCGTGCCCGGGACGGGCATCCTGCTCAACAACGCGATGGGCCTGTTCGATCCGCGGCGAGGCCACCCGAACTCGGTCGGATCCGCTAAGCGGGCGATGACCAACATGTGTCCGACAGTGATCGTGCGGGACCGGCAGGCGGTGCTGTCGAGCGGCGCGAGCGGCGGACGGCGCATCCCGAGCATGCTCGCGCAGGCGTTCACGCTGGCCATCGACCACGGGTTTTCGGTGGACCGCGCGTGGCGCGCGCCGCGGTTTCATCACGAAGGAGACGGCCATCTTGTCATCGAGGAGGGCCTGCCCGACGCTGCCCTGGCTACACTCGCGGCCCAGGGCTACCAGCTCGATGTGCGGCCGGCGAACGGCACGGACCTGGGCGGCCAATCGCCTGCTATCTGGTTCGACGAAAAACGTGACCTGTTCGGCGCGCCAGATCCGCGCCGTCACGGAGCAGCGGTCGCGACATGACGCCGCGCACCGTGCTCTGGGGCCCGGTACGTCGTGGTGAGATCGGCGTCGCCGCCCGCGAGGGCGCGCTGCCATTGCTGCCGATCGGGGCGACCGAACAGCATGGGCCACACCTGCCGGTCAACACGGACATCAACGCCGCATTGACCGTGTGTGTGCGGGCCGCGGAGTCACTGAATGGCCATGCCGGCCAAGCCGAAACCTCGATCGCGCTGTATCTGCAGGCAGACCATGTGGATCCGGGGTCCCTCGAGTCCGATCCCGGAGTGGACCTGCCGAGTGCGCGGCGCGCGTTCGCCGCCGGGCATGGCGTATACGAGCCACCCTGGCCCGAGCAAGATTCGCCTCAGGCGGTCTTTGGGCACCCACCAGGCGCCACTGCCCACAAAGGCCAGAACATCATCGAAGCAGCCGCGACGGGATTGGCAGACCTGGTCCGCGAGTTCCGTGCCACCTTGCCGCGGGAGGCCTTTGACCAGACGTGACGGCGTTCGACGTCCCCGGATATGTGCGCCTCCCGGCAGGTCCGGGCCTCGGCATCGCGCTGAACGAAACGAAGGTCGCGGAGTACCGAGGCGCGCAATGACCAGCTACATCTTGCGGCGGCTGGCGCAGGTCATTCCGGTACTGGTGCTCGTGTCGGCGGTGGTGTTCTTCGTGTTCCGCATCATCCCGGGCGATCAGGCTGTCGTGCGCCTGGGCATGGGCGCCGACCCGCAGGCCGTGCGGGAGCTGCGCGAGGTGCTGGGGTTGAACCGGCCGTTGTACATCCAGTACTTCGATTGGCTGTCCAAGGCAGTGCGCGGCGACCTTGGGGTATCCATCGTCAACAAGCAGTCGGTCACCTCGCTGGTGCTGCAGACATTCCCGGCCACGCTCGAAGTAGCGGTGCTTGGTGTCCTGCTCGCACTGCTGCTATCGGTGCCGCTCGGCATCACCGCCGCACTGTGGCGTGGCGGGTGGGTCGACCATCTGACGCGGCTGCTGGCACTGGTCGGGTTCTGTATGCCGCGCTACTGGCTGGCCATCCTGCTCATCTCCGTGCTGGCCGTCAGTTTCCGCATGCTGCCAGCAGCGGGCTACGCAGACCCGCTCAGCGCGCCGGGTGACAACCTGCGCCATGCCGCGCTGCCTGTCCTGTCCGTGGCCCTGACCCTCGCGGCAGTCCAGATGCGCTTCCTGCGCTCGAGCATGCTCGACGTGGTCGGGCAGGACTTCATTCGCACCGCGCACGCGAAGGGCCTGGCGCACCGCGCGGTCGTACTGCGCCACGCGCTCAAGAATGCCCTCATTCCCTTCGTCACCGCGGTCGGGCTCGAGTTCGGCGGTCTGCTGGGCGGGCTGGTCGTGGTTGAGCAGATCTTCGCCTGGCCTGGCGTCGGCTGGCTGATGATCCAGTCGATCACGCATCGCGACTACGATGTCGTGCAGGGCGCGGTTCTCCTGGTCGCGATCGGCTTCATCGCCATCAATCTGGCGGTGGATGTGGTGTATGCCTACCTCGACCCGAGGATTCGCTACGCGTGAGCGCCAGCACGCTGGCAGCGCCCTCGTCGCCGCCGACCGCCCTCGCCGGGCCAGCGCGTACCGTGCGACCGTCGAGATCGCCAACCGTTGGCGCGCTGCTTGCCCTGGGGCGCGACCGTGCCGCCCAGGTTGGCATTGGACTGTGTTTGCTGCTCGTCGGCGCCGCGCTGTTCGCGCCGCTGGTCGCGCCACACGACCCGATCGTGCTGCACGTCCAGGATCGACTCCAGGACCCTTCGCCGACCTACCTGCTGGGTACCGACGAGCTGGGCCGCGATGTACTGAGCCGGCTGATCTACGGCGCCCAGACGTCACTGGCTGTCGGCGCCATCGCGCTCGCGATCGCCGCGACGGCTGGCACGCTGCTCGGCCTGCTCGGTGGCTACCTTGGCGGCTTGGCCGACTCGGTCATCATGCGCGTGCTCGACGGACTGCTGGCATTCCCGTCGATCATCCTGGCGTTGGCCATCATTACCGCGCTTGGGCCCGGCATCGGCAACGCCATGCTGGCCATCGGGATCGTAACCATCCCGAACTTTGCCCGCATCGTGCGCGGCAGCGTGCTGTCGATGAAGCAGAAGGAGTTCGTGGAGGCAGCGCGCGCGAGCGGCGCAACCGCGCGCTACATCATGCTCCATGTTCTGTTGCCGAACTGCTTGTCGCCGCTGCTGGTGCAAGCGTCGGTGAGCTTTGCGAATGCGATCTTGACCGAGGCGGCGCTGTCGTTCCTCGGACTTGGCGTCCAGCCGCCGACGCCGTCGTGGGGTGCAATGCTCGATACCGGTCGCAAGTACCTCGACCAGACCGGCTGGTATTCGTTCTCGGCGGGCGGCGCGATATTCCTGGCGGTGTTGAGTCTGAACCTTGTCGGCGATGGGCTACGCGATGCCCTCGACCCCAGACTGCAGCGCAACGCATGAGGAGGGAGAGCTCATGAGCACTATCAATCGACGTGCGTTCGTCGGGCGGCTCGTCGCCTTGAGTGTGGTGCCGCTGCTGCAAGCGTGCGCACCCGCCGCACCGGCTGCGCCAACGGCCGCGCCGGCCGCGAAACCAACCGAGGCACCCAACCCGGCCGCGACCGCGGCACCGGCGCCCACGGCGGCCGCCAAGGCACCCACCACGGCTGCTGCTCCAACGACGGCACCGACGACCGCGCCCGCGGTCAAGCCAACTGCGCCCGCCGGGCAGCCCGTGTCGGGCGGCGTTCTGCGGAGTACCCTCGGCGCCGAGCCGACGACCGTCGATCCGCACAAACTCAACACGCTGTTCGATCGCGACGTCTCCGACGCCATGTTCGACGCGCTGATCGACGACGACACACTCGATGGCATCAAGGGCGCGCTCGCCGAATCCTGGGACTCACCGGATGCTCGCGTCTGGACGTTCAAGCTGCGTTCGGGTGTCAAGTTCCACGATGGCAGTCCGGTCACGGCCGACGTTGTCAAGTTCAGCTACGACCGACTGCAGGACCCGAACACGGGTATCACTGGTCAGATCCGACCCACTGCGAGCCAGGTGGAACGCGTCGAAGCGGTCGATTCCTCGACAGTGCGGATCACGCTCAAGACGCCCAGTGCGGCCTTTCCTGTTGATGCCTCGAACATCAAGATCATTCCCAAGGATTTCGACGAAGCGAAACCGATCGGCACTGGTCCGTTTCAGTTTGTGGAGTGGGTGCGCAATCAGCGCGTGCGGCTGAAGAAGAACCCGGAGTACTTCGTCAAAGGGCAGCCATACCTGGACGAGCTCGTCTTTCTACCCACACCCGATGAGAACCAGAAGATCGTGCTGCTGCAGACCGGCCAGGTCGACTTCTCGGACACAATCCCGCTGCCGCGCGTCAAGGAGGTCTCAGCCGGCGGCAAGATCGTCGTGTATCCGATTCCGGTTGGTGTTGCGCCGTCGGCCTACTTCATGCCACTGAAGACAGACAAGGCGCCGCTGGATAACGCCAAGGTACGCCAGGCCATGAATCTTGCCATCGACCGTAAGGCGCTGCTTGACGTTACGTTCGGAGTTGGCACGATCAAGTCGAATGTCGTGCCGCCCAAACACTGGGCGTTCAATCCCAACGCGATGTCGTACGACAACCGCGATGTCGCACGCGCCAAGCAGCTGATGGCCGAGGGCGGGCACCCGAACGGATTCAGCTTGCAGTTCAAGTTCATCACCAGTCGCGCCGAGTACACGCCTATGGCTCAGCTCTTCCAGGCGAATCTGGCTGAGATTGGCGTCAAGCTCGAGCTCCTGCCCAAGGAGCTTGGTGTGTGGGTGGACGAGGTATTGAACAAGCACGAGTTCGAGTTAGGCATGACGGGCATCATCCCCGACTACGACCCGCACGCGATCATGGTCCGCTATCACTCCAAGGACTCGCAGGACGGCCAGTCCATGAACTGGCAGAACCCCGAATTCGAGCAATTGCTCGCGCAGGGCAAAGTGACGGTCAATCAGGAGGAACGCAAACGGATCTACTTCAAGGCGCAGGAGCTTGCGCAAGAGGGCGCGCCAGGCTTCGTTGTCAACGAGCGGCCCATCCTGTACGGCGCAACACCCCAGGTGCAGGGCTTCCGCCCTGACATCCGCCAGCACACCCATTTTGCGAGCGTGTGGATGTCGAAGTAACGGCGGGACGGCCACCGCTCTAATCCGCCGGCACTGGTGCAGACCAACGTGACGGCCAACCCGACGGCAACTTGGGTGTGGCGGCAGATCATCGAGGCCACGCCCTGGGGCACGCTCAGAGGCAAACGCACCATCTGGGGCGGGCGTGCGGCCGTGCGCGCGGATGGCGCAGGGATAGAATACCTCGGTATACCGAGTCTGGCGCACATGCGCCAGCTACTCAGGAGGTGCAGTCGATGAGCTCCCAACGCCGCGTCTCCCGACGCTTCGTGGTTCAGTCGATCGTTGGCTTCGGAGCGGCATCGCTGCTCGCGGCGTGCGCCCCGGCGGCGCCGCCGAGCCCCACCGCGGCTCCAGCCGCGCCCACTGCGGCAGCCAAGCCAGCGGCCGCGCCAACGCAAGCTCCGGCCCCGACGGCGGCCCCCGCGGCGACGACCGCGGCAGCCGCCGCCAAGCCAACCACGCCGCCCGCTCCAACCACGGCTCCAGCGCCAACTACTGCGCCCGCCGCTGCCCCCGCCGTCGATCTGAGCGCGCTGAAACAGGTACCCCGCAACAAGACATGGATCTCGGTCGGCGTCGGGGGCGAAGCGCCGCAGCAGTTCAGCGACGTCGCGATGCACAACCCGTTTTTGCCCGGCATCTCGCGTAGCGGGTACCAGGCCGTGATGGAGCCGCTCTTCTACTACAACTCGTACCACACCGACACCGTCTGCGGACCGTCGGGCATCGACTGCAAGAACGGCGAGATGCCCTGGATCGGAACCGACTACAAGTTCAGCGCCGACTTCAAATCGGTTACCGTGAACCTTCGCAAGGGCGTCGAGTGGAGCGACGGACAGCCCTTCACCGCCAAGGATGTCGTCTTCACGGTTCAGATGCTCATCGACAACGCGCCGAAGCTTGGCTGGTCCGCCGACATGAAGCAGTGGGTCAAGTCAGTCAGTGCACCCGATGACAACACCGTCCAGTTCACGCTCACGGATGCGAACCCGCGCTTCATCTTCAGTTACTTCACGTTCCACCAGGACGTTGGCGTCTTCATTGTGCCGGAGCACATCTTCAAGGGCCAGGACGCACAGAAGTTCACCAACTTCGACCTCGCCAAGGGCTGGCCGGTCGTGACTGGCCCGTACAAGATGGTGTACTCCGACCCACAACAGAAGATCTGGGATCGGCGGGATGACTGGTGGGGCACCAAAACCGGATTCCATCCCTTGCCAGCTCCCGAGCGCATCATTTTTCTGCCAGGCTACGACGAGTCCAAGCAGGTCGAGTTGTTGATCAACAACGAGGCTGACTGCGCCCTGTCAATGCAGCTCGGCAACATCAAGGCCGCCATGGACCGCAACCCAAAGATCGCTAGCTGGAGCGGCAAGGACCCGCCGTTCGGGTACGTCGACTGGTGGCCGACGGGTTTGGGCTTCAACGACATGAAGGAGCCGTACAACGACCCCGACATACGGCACGCCATCAACAACGTGCTCAACCGCGATGAGATCGTCAAGATCGGTTACCAGGGCGCGGGCGAAAAGACGGTCGTTCCGTACCCTGGCTTCCCGGCCTTGAACGAGTACACCAAAGGTATCGCGGACCTGCTCAAGCAGTACCCGGTCGACGACTTCGACCTCGACAAGAGCGCGACGATGATGCAGTCGAAGGGCTACACCAAAGACCAGGGTGGGTTCTGGAGTAAAGACGGGAACCGTCTCGCCCCGGTCGTGATCACGTTTGCGGTCGAGCAGGACGTTACTCCGGTCATCGTCCAGCAGCTACGCAAGGGCGGCTTCGACGCCTCGTTCAAGATGCCGAGCAACTTCGGCGATTTGATCTTCAACGGCGACGCTGATGCGTACGTGTTCGGTCACGGCGGTAGCGTGGCCGACCCATACTTCACCATGCGGCTGTACCAGACTCAGTTTAACGCGCCAATCGGCCAGCCGGCGACGCAACCCTATCGTTGGTCGAACCCGGAATACGACAAACTGGTCGACCAGATGGGAACGGTGGCCCCGGACGATCCCAAGCTAACGACCCTCTTCCACTCGGCGATGGAAATCTGGCTGAAAGCGCTGCCGGACATTCCACTCGTCCAGTTCTACCATCGCAACCCGGTCAACACGACCTACTGGACCAACTGGCCCGACGCAACCAATCCGTATATCAATAGTGCGAACTGGCACCGCACGTGCGAGCTGGTGCTGCTTGGCCTCAAGTCGGCCACGGCTTAGCGACCTCAGATGCGCATGCGACGGAGCTACGCGGTCGGCCGGCTGATCCAGTTCGTCGTCGTTCTGTGGGGAGCCGCGACGCTCAACTTTCTCATCCCGCGTATGGCGCCAGGGGATCCTATCCGCACGCGGCTGCTGATGATGTCCCGCAACGGCAGCGTGAGTCAGCAAAGCATCGAGGAGATGGTCAGGGCCTACGATCAGGAGTTTGGCCTTGACCAGCCCCTCCCAATTCAGTACGTACACTACCTGTGGGACGCCATACACCTGGAATTCGGTTACTCGTTGTCGCAATATCCCGCCAAAGCGCTGACACTGATCAGCGCAGCATTACCCTGGACCATCGGATTGCTGTTCGTCTCCACCTTGCTGGCGTTTACGCTGGGGACAATGCTCGGGGCGCTCATGGCCTGGCCGAAGGCGCCCCGCGCATTCAACTATCTGATCGCGCCATTGCTTACCCTGTCATCCGTCCCCTACTACCTGCTCGGCCTAATCCTGGTGTATCTATTTTCGATCGAGCGGAGGATCTTTCCACTTTCGGGTGGGTACACCACCGGAACGGCCCCGACGTTGAGTTTCCCGTTCATGCTAGACGTCGTGCACCACGCGCTGCTGCCTGCTTTGTCGATCGTTCTGGCTGCCGTGGGCTTCTGGGCCCTGGGCATGCGCGGAATGATGGTCAATACCGAGGGCGAGGACTACATGATCATGGCCGAGGCCAAGGGTCTGCCCGATCGGTTGATCTTCTTCCGGTATGCCCTGCGCAACGCGATTCTGCCCCAGTTCACGTCGCTGGCTATCGCTTTGGGTGCTGTGGTCTCGGGTTCTGTGCTGGTTGAAGTCGTGTTCGGGCTGCCAGGTATCGGTACGCTGTTGTACAAGTCGATCACCGGTTCAGATTTTTTCGTCATTTACGGGATCGTGTTCGTCATCATCTTTGCGATTGCCCTGGCAACGCTGATCATCGACCTGGTCTACCCGCTCCTGGATCCACGCATCTCGTATCGGAATACGTGAGATGGCTGTGTTATCTGGCACGGCACCACTCGCCGCGGCTCGGCCGGGTCGCACCACCTCTCAGTCGATCGGGGCCTACTGCCGGCGCAATCCGGGTCTGGTGGTCGGTCTGGTCTTCGTGGTGGCCCTGCTCATGATTGGGCTGCTTGGTCCACGCTTCGTCGACGTGAACAATGCAGTTCCGACCGCGACAATTCCCGATCAGCCGCCGTCCTCGGATTTACCGCTCGGCAGCGACGACCAGGGACGCGACATGCTCGCGGTGCTTGTCGCCGGCGTGCCGCTGACGCTGCGCGTCGGCTTCATCGCTGGAACGGTCGGACTTCTGATCGGCATTGTCCTGGGATTTCTATCCGGTTATCTGGGTGGAGCCCTCGATACGATCGTTCGCATGGTCGTCGACACGCTGCTGACGGTGCCCGGACTCCTGGTTCTGATCATCATCGCCAACTCGATCAAAGGCGTCATCGATATCAACCTGATGGCGCTGATCGTGGCCTCGCTCGCCTGGATGCACCCGACGCGAACGATTCGCTCCCAGGTGCTGTCATTCCGCGAGCGCGCATTCGTCCAGATGGCCAAGTTGTCGGGCATGAACGGGCTCGAGATCATCGTGCGCGAGCTCGTTCCCAACCTGCTGCCCTATCTCGCGGCGAGCTTTGTCGGTGCCGTCGCCGGCGCGGTCCTCGCCTCGATCGGCCTCGAAGCCCTCGGGCTTGGCCCCCAGAATGAGCCGACGATTGGCATGACGATCTACTGGGCGATTGCGTTCAATGCCATGCTGCGCGGACTGTGGTGGTGGTGGGTCCCCCCGATTGTCGTCATCGTCGTCCTGTTCACGGGACTGTTCCTGATCAGTGCCGGACTCGACGAGATCGCCAACCCACGGCGACAGAGGGCGGCTTGAGCGACGAGGTACTCCAGGTACGCGATCTCCGCGTGTACTACCATACGCCATCGGGCCCGGTGAAGGCCGTCGACGGCATTGATTTCTCGTTGATCAGGGGCGAGCGATTCGGGCTGGTTGGAGAGTCTGGGAGCGGCAAGTCCACCACCGCCTGGGCAATTATGCGGATGATCAAGCCTCCGGGCGTGATCGAAGGCGGCACCGTCCGCCTTGGCGATACTCAACTCGGGCCGCTTTCGGCGAAAGAGATCCGCAAGGTTCGCCTGGCCGAGATCGCTCTCGTTCCCCAGGGCGCGATGAATTCGCTCAATCCCGTGATGCGGATTGGCGACCAGATCCTGGACGGCATGCGCACGCACGAGAACAGAAGATTGGACCGCGGCATGGCGACTCGGCTACCGGATCTCCTGGCCACGGTCGGCCTTCAGCCGTACGTTCTGCGCCTCTATCCGCACGAGCTCAGCGGTGGCATGAAGCAACGCGTGTGCATCGCGATCGCGATTTCCATGCAGCCGAAGGTGATCATCGCCGACGAGCCGACCAGCGCCCTCGACGTCGTTGTCCAGCGACAGATCATGCAGACGCTCAGCAACGTCCAGAAGCGACTTGGCGCGACCATTCTGTTGGTCGGACACGACATGGGGCTGATGGCGAAATTCGTGGACCGCGTCGGCGTCATGTATGGTGGAAAGTTGGTGGAGGTCGGCCGCGTGCGCGACATCTTCAAGGAACCAATGCATCCGTACACGCAGCTACTCATCTCGAGCCTTTCGTCACTAGAGGTGAAGGGAGTCCTGCGTGGGATTCCAGGCGCCCCTCCTTCGTTGCTCAATCCGCCCTCGGGGTGCGTGTTCCATCCGCGCTGCCCGAAAGTGATGCCTCGCTGCTCCGTCGACGTGCCCGCCCCGCATGAAGCCCGTCCGCACCGTTCATTAGCCTGCCATCTTTACGACTGACCGACTGGCGACGTGACCGCTCTCCTCGAAGCCAGAAATGTGTCGCGGGTGTTCGGTAGCGGGTCCAACGCCAATGTTGCACTCGATCAGTTCTCGTTGATGGTGGGTGACGATGTCCCATCGTTTACCACCATTGCCGGCGAAAGTGGGAGTGGTAAGACGACCCTGGCGCGTCTACTTCTAGGCTTCACTCAGCCGACGTCCGGCGAGATTCTGTATCGAGGCAAGAATCTCTGGAAGATGGCACGTGGCGACTGGTTGGAGTTTCGCCACGAAGTCCAGGCCATCTTTCAGGATCCATTCGAGGTGTTCAATCCGTTCTATAAGGTCGATCACCTGCTGACGGTGCCGGTCGCCAAGTTTCGACTCGCCAGATCGAAAGCCCAGACCCGAAGCAAGATCGAGGAAGCGCTGGTCACGGTAGGTTTGCGTCCGGAAGAGACGCTGGGACGCTACCCGCATCAGTTGAGCGGTGGTCAGCGTCAGCGTCTGACGGTAGCCCGCGCGCTTCTGCTGCAGCCGCGGCTGATTATTGCCGACGAGCCGGTGTCGATGGTCGACGCGTCGCTCAGGGCCACCATTCTCGAGACCCTGAAGAAACTGCACACCGACTTCGGCATTTCATTTCTGTACATCACGCACGACCTGACGACCGCGTACCAGATCTCTGACAACATTATCGTTCTGTATCGTGGCTGCGTCGCCGAGGTGGGTGACGTGGACCTGGTGATAAAGAATCCCCAGCACCCGTACTCGCGACTGTTGATCTCGTCGATACCGACGCCCGACGTCGATGACCGCTGGGACGACGACGATCAGTCGGTTGCCACCCGAGTCGAGGCAGGCCGTCCGATGATGCGTGGCTGTCGGTTCGCCGACCGTTGCCCGGCCGTCATGCCGATGTGCTCTGGGACGGTTCCGCCACTGTATCGCACAAATGATCGGCGCGCGGCGGCGTGCTTCCTCTACAGGGACATGCCCACCATCGGCGGCGCCAACATGGATCAAGTGTTAGCGCCCTCGTACCCGGCGCCGCTAGAGTGATAGCGCTGCCCTGACTGGCCGGCCGATCGCAGCGTCGGCTGCCCAGCTGGCCCGAGCTCGTATCCGACGGCAGCTGTGCGTCTCAGCCGATTCAGTTTGCGAGTGTCCCGCCGCCGGTTGCTCTCATCGCGTGTCGTTGGCCAGCCACCCAGCCCGCGTACTGCGCGCTAAGACCCTTTGCCGCGCGAAGACGGCGCGGTGCTCGAAACAGAGCGGAGAGTGGGCGGTTAGCCGGCTGGGTCGGCTGTCTCCAACGGAGGAGAGATCGCGCGACGATCTTCGATTCTCGGCAGCCCGTTGGCGGGAGTGGCGGCATTGGCGGTGCCCTTCTCGAGATAGTCGCCGATCTGACCTAGCAGCTTCGTAAACTCCATGGGAATGACGAACGTACTGCTCGCGCTGGAGCCGATGGCTTTCAGGCCTTCGATCACCTGGATGGTCATCGTTTTTGCGTCGACTAATTGGGCGGCGGAGAAGACGGTCTGAAGGGCTTGCGCGTAGCCTTCGGCCTGCAGGATGTTGGCCTGCTTGCCGCCTTCGGCTCGCAATACCTGGGCCTGGCGTTCGCCTTCGGCCACGGTGATCGTGGCCTGGCGCTTGCCTTCGGCTTCGGTCACTGCGGCGCGGCGAGTGCGCTCGGCGGACATCTGACGATTCATCGCCTCCTGCACCTCGCGAGGCGGGACGACCTCGCGGATCTCGACGGCCGTCACTTTGACACCCCAGCGCTCGGTGACCTCGTCGAGTTTGCGGCGCAAGTCCTCGTTGATCTGCTCGCGCTTGGCCAGCACGTCATCCAGCGAGATGTCGCCGATGACGGCGCGCAGGGTCGTGGCGGCGATGCCCTGCGATGCACTGGCGAAGTTGGTGACCGCCACCACGCTGGCGACCGCGTCGATGACCTGGCGATAGACCAGGAAATCGATCTGGATCGGCACGTTGTCCTTGGTGATACACGACTGATGCGGCACTTCGATGAACAATTCGCGCAGGTCAACCCAGACCGGTCGATCGACGAACGGGATCAGGAGAATGGGTCCGGGGCCACGCTCGCCGATGCACTTGCCCAGTCGGAAGACAACAATCCGCTTGTACTCGCGGACAACGCGAATCGATTGACTGAGGATTCCACCAAGCAGGCCCACCAGGACCAGCAACACAACAATATTCGCGATCAGCGCAGCGTCCATCAGATGTCTCCTTTGCGTTCGGACGAACCGAGGCCATCGGCGGGCTCGACTTCCAGCACCAGTCCTTTGCGGCCGACCACGCGGACGCACTGTCCGGGGTCCATGTGACCGTCACGCAGATGGGCGGACCATGCTTGACCTGCGACATGGACTGTGCCATCAGGGTCCAGTGACGTGGAGGACACGCCTGTCGCTCCGCTGAGCCGTTGGGAACCGGTGATCGGCGCCCGTCCAGCAATTCGCAGCGCGGTCCTCACCACCAGCACACTGAACAGCAAGCCCATGGCGACGGCGGCGGCCAGCACCGGTGTAGCGACCGAGACGTCCGGCAATGTGGGTGAGTGTGGGCCCGGCGGCGAATACAGCAGCAGCGAGCCGAGCACGAAGCACACCAGCCCGGCGATGCTGAGACCACCATGGGCGGCCGCCTTGACGTCCACGATGAACAGCGCCGCGGCGGCCAGGATCAGCACCACGCCACCCCAGTTCATCGGCAGCGTCGCGAAGCCTACAAACGCCAGCACCAGGCAGAGGACCCCGCTGACACCGGGCAGCAGTGCGCCTGGATGGAACAACTCGATCAGGATGGCGAAGAAGCCAATCGTCATCAGCAGGTAGGCGATGTTGGGATCGAAGACCTTCTGGGCAATGCGCTCGATGGGCTCCATCTCGATGTATGCGATCGGGGCGTTGGCTACCTGGATCGTGAGCGGGCCCGCGGTGGTGGTCACGCTCCGACCCTCCAAGTCGCGCAGCAAGAAGCTCAGGTTGGGCTCGAGCAGGTCCGCCACGTGCTGGTCCACTGCCTGGTCGGCGTCGAGGGAGACGCTCTGGCGTACGGCATCCTGGACCCACGCGTCATTTCGGCCGCGCTGGCGGGCGATACCCGCGATGTAGGCGGCGGCATCATTGGTAATCTTGTCGCGCAGATCGCCCGGAATATTTTCGCCGCCACCTTCGATCGGATGAGCCGCGCCGATGTTGGTGCCGGGTGCCATCGCGACGACATTCGCAGCCTCCGCGACGAACACGCCGGCGGACGCGGCCCGCGCGCCGGGTGGCCACACGTATGCCACTGAGGGTACGGGACTGTTCAACAGGTCCTGCACCATCTGACGCATCGAGGTGTCCAGGCCACCGGGGGTGTCGATGGTCAGGACCAACAGGCTGGCGTGCTGGTCGTTTGCAGCCACTACCACGCGGTGGACGTATTCGGCCGTGACGGGGTCAACGCTGCCATCGAGGTGGACCACGATCACGGCTGGCGGGAATGGCGGTGCAGCCTGTGCGGCGGCCGGTCGGGGCACGAACGAAACCATCAGCCACATAAGGGCCAGCAGGGCGATCGCGGCTGTCAGCCAGATGCCAGGAGCGGGGATCGCCTGATGAGCGATGTACCGCCCGCGCGAGGTTCCATCTGCCGCGAGTGTCATTGCGGCGTCCCGTTCTGAGGGTCCCGCAGCTTACTGTACCGCCCCACCGGCGTGCCGCGCGACGAAGCTCGAGAGCGCCGAGGCCTGTCCAGGTGCCGTTCAGAATGCACGTTCGGTCTGATCCAGAACACGCGCTGACGACAGCCGGCGGCAGAAGTAGGATGGGAGGCGATGATTGAAGTCGTCGTGGCCGGTCTCGGGCGTTCGCCCGGCGCAAGAGGAGTGCTGCTCCTGCTCAAGGAGCGCGCGGGCCCGCGTATCTTGCCCGTTGGCATCGGCCAGTCTGAAGCAGAGGCCATCGCCCTTCAGCTGCAGGGCGTTCCTGTCTCGCGCCCGTTGACCCATGATCTGCTGGCTCAGGTGGTAGAGCGTCTAGAGGGCCAGTTGGGACGGGTTGAGGTATCGGCACTCGAGCAGGACACCTTCTATGCGCGGCTGGTGGTGAACCAAGGCGGGCACCAAGTTGCGATTGACAGCCGCCCGTCCGATGCCGTCGCGCTGGCCGTCCGGGTGGCGGCACCAATCTTTGTGGCTGAGTCGGTGTTGGACCAGGCGGGCGTTGTGCTCGAGGAAACGGAAAGGCAGGGCGAGCCAGCACCCGAGGTGGACGAATCGCAGCTGTCCGTGTTCAAGGAATTCATCGATACGCTCGACGACGACGAGCCAAAAGCAGGCGGCCCCGCGTCGGCCTGATGAACGAAGACTCGCAGGATCTAACATACCTGAACGCTTGCTAGGAGGCGCGTAATGGACAGCCAGGCGGCCGAGGCCGTCGTCCATCGCTACGCGCGGACTCTCGTAACCGCCTGGATCATCAGGCAGGCGGAATCGCTCGAGCGTGAGGTGCTGGATGGCCTATACCGCGGCTGCCTGTTGTGAGGCGCTGTCGGTGACGCGCTCGAACGCCCGCCGAGGGCCGGGACCCGGCCGAAAACCCAACCGAATCTCAACCAGCAAGTGGTGACACCGGCGACCGGTGTTCGTATTGTGCCGCCAGCATCGGCAGGCCGCGGTGCGCGAGCTGGGGCGCGATAGCACGTCGCTGCACCTGGCGGTGGATGCAGCCGGGCCAGTGCACCTGTTGCTGCACACAGCTGCCTTTCCTGGCTGGCAGCTGGAGGTGGACGGCAAGCCACGACCACTGGTTGGGTCCAGTCCCGAGGACCTGGTCGTGGTCGATCTGGACGGTGGCAGCCACGAGCTGTGGCTGCGCTTTGGACCGACTCCGCTGCGCACCGCCAGCGCAGCGCTCTCTGCGCTGTCCGTGCTGCTGCTCCTTGCCGGGGGCCACGCGGCCGGCGCAGCCAGTCGCGCCGTTCGTCATGCCCGGGGGCCGAACCGGTTGGTCGCGTCCATGATGCAGGTGGTCATATCCTTGCCACCGCCGTGACCCGTTCGGACTAAGTACAGCTCGGCGCCAGTCCAGGCGTGCGCCAGCTGCCATGCGGTGTCCGGCGGACCGCCCAGATCGAGGCGACCGTGGACCAGCACGCCAGGAATCTCCGCGAGGCGGTGGGCGTCGCGCAGGAGCTGGCCATCCGCCAGCCAAGCTCGATGGTGAAAGTAGTGGGTGACGACGCGGGCGAAGGTCATGCGGAACGCCGGGTCGGCGTAGCGTGGGTTGGGCGCCCAGCCCTCCTCCAGTGACGTCACGGCGTCCTCCCACGCGCACCAGTCGCGCGCCGCCTGTTCGCGCCGTGCGACGTCTGGCTGCTCGTTGAGCAGGCGGTAGTAGGCGGCCACCAAGCCGCCGTCGCGCTCGGCTTCCGGCACACCAGCGCAGAAGCGCTGCCACTCCTCGGGGAAGAACCGGCCGGCCTCGTGGTACAGCCAGTGGATGTCCGCGGGGCGCGTCATGGTCACCGCGGCCAGGACCATCTCGCTCACCCGTGTGGGGTGGCGCTGCGCGTACGCGAGGCCGAGGGTGACGCCCCACGAGTTGCCCCACACCAGCCAGCGGTTGATGCCGAGATGCTCGCGCAGGCGCTCGATGTCCGCGATCAGGTGATCGGTCGTGTTCGCGGACAGATCGGTGGTGGCGGTCACGCGCGGGGTGCTACGGCCGGCACCGCGCTGGTCGAAGAGCACGATCTTGTATCTCTCCGGATCAAAGTAGCGGCGATGGCCGGGCGTGCAGCCAGAGCCCGGGCCGCCGTGGAGGACGACAGCCGGCTTGCCGGCGAGATTGCCGCACGTCTCCCAGTACAGCTGCTGCCCATCCCCCACGTCGAGCATGCCGCTCTCGTACGGTTCGATATCCGGATACCTGGTCACGCGTGGTCTCCGCTGTCCGACGGCACAATGCTAGCGAGCGAGCACCTGACTCGCTCACGCGCCAAGGCACGCTGCGCGAGATAGAGACCGCCGCCGCGCGTGGTTTTTCGCTGGCACGAAAACTCATCACTGACCGGACGGAGATGGGCGTGCCACGACAATCACCCGATGGAGGATGCCGCAGATCGCATCCAAGGGGATCGCCGTGGTCGCCGCGCCAGCCGCTGCGATGTATCGGCCCGAGATCACCTGACTGGCGGCGGCACCGGCCAGAGTTGCCGGGCCCATCGGGCTGTGCTCAGCTCGCGGAGCCGAGGATCAGCGCCGCGGTCAGCACGGTACCCAGCGAGTTGATGACGCAGTGCGCGATCATCGACAGGCGGACGTTGCCGGTCTTCCAGGGGACGAAGGTAAGCGGCAAGGCGAAGAGCAGGACACTCAGGTACATCCAGGGCTGCCAGAAGTGGTACAGCGTGAACAGCACGTGATGCAGCCACGGCGCTGCGCGCCCGAGTGGCGCCAGGCGTGGCAGCAGATAGCCCCGGAAATACAGCTCCTCGACGAGCGGAAGAAGGACACCGTTGAGCGCCAGCATCAGCCCGAAGGTGAGGACCAGGACCGGTCTTGCGTACGTCCCGTACTGGCTCACATCGGTGCGGATGGCCCAGCCGGGCAGCCACGCGAAGGCCGAGTTGGCGAGCAGGCCTTCCAGGGGGTACATGACGATCTGTGCCACGATGGAGAAGCCGACCATGCCCAGCACCAGCAGCGCCGCACGTCGGGCGGGCATGCGCCCCCGGGTGAGGTCGACCACGCCCGCCAGCGACAGGCCACGGGTGCCCCTCGGGCGACTGCGGAGCAGGTGCCCAAGCTCCAGGGCCAGGACCACCGGCGTGACGACGAACAGCAGTGTCAGCAGTGGCGGCACGCCCAGCGGGATCAGCAGCGGTGCGGCGACGAAGTAGACCAGCGTGCCCACGGCTCCGGGCCAGAGATGCAAGAGGACGAGCCGCGCCAGCAACGCCACGCGTGCGTCTGTCGCAGTCGATCGCGCCTGAACAAGGGTTGCGTGTGCCATCAAAAGACTCCTGTGCGCCTGGGGCGCGTGTGATCGGACTGTGCGTCCTGAGGCCACTGTCCCGCGCGGCCGGGTGGAGATGCGTCAGCCGGTGGGTTGATCCTCGGATTGATCGCCGACTCCACTCGATGCTGGAGATCTTCGCTCGGCCCCGCGCCACACCGGCACCGGCTGGCCTTAGCTAGCTAACGAGATAGGGTGCTGGCTGCTAGTGGCTTCCTACACTCGGTCAGAGCTTTGAGGCTGACGGCTTCGCATGGAGTTGGCGGGCTTTCGCGCCGTACTTCGGGCGTGCTCTCGATCGACGAGGCGCTGCCGCGCATAGCCGAGGCTGCCGCCGTCCTCCGGGAGGTGGGCGTGGGGATAAACGCGCCCCGTTCGACCCGTCGCGCCGCACTGCGAGGACGGGCCTGCACGGCATGGCCGACCGGCTCGCGGCTCTGGGTGGCAGCCTGGAGGTACGCACGGCGCTTGGCGGCGGGACCACAGTCGACGGACGGCTGCCCGCGCGGGTCCTGGCGGCGCCGCCTCAGCCCGCAGCGCGCGAATCGCTCGCGGCGGTCCACGCGGCACGTAGCGCGGCGGGACCGAATTCCGCCTTGGGCAGGTAGGCCGCCGCCCCGCACGCTACCGCCTGCTCGGCGTAATCAGCCGCGTCGTAGGTCGACAGAAGCAGGACCACGGGGCCGTTAGGTTCAGCACCCTCGAGGATACGTCGAGTTGCCTCCAGGCCATCGATGCCCGGCAGGTGCACGTCCATCAGCACCAGATCGGGGCGCAGCGCGCGGCAGGCTTCGACCGATGCCTCGCCGCTCTCGGCCTCGCCCACCACCTCGAACCCGGGCAGTAGGGCCATCACACGGCGCGCCGCGCGCCGGAACGCCGCCTGGTCGTCAACAATAACCACCTGCACAGCCACGCTTCTCCGTTGCCTCGCGGTCCAGTCTCGCAGCCCAGTGTCCTCCGCCGCATCAATCCGTGGGTTGAGATGTGCGGATCAACCCGGGATGATGTACTCCGCTCGCGCGGCGCAAGCGGAGCGCTGTTCTCGCGCTGCTCTTTCGTGCCGTCTACGACACGAGCAACCCGAGTGCTCGGGCCCGCGCAACAACCTGCACACGGCTTTCGGCATCGAGCTTGGCGAAGATGTGATTCACGTGCGTTTTCACCGTCGCCAGACTGACCACGAGCCGGCGCGCGATCTCCTGGTTCGAAGACCCGGCGACGATGAGCGCCAGCACTTCCCGCTCGCGCTCGGTGAGTGGCTCCGCCAGGTCTGGTCCGACCGCTAACGATGCGTTGGGACTGAGCGAAGGTACTGCTTCGGGCTGGGAGTTCAACTCGCCGAGTGCGGCGACGAGCGCCTCCACGACCTTCGGGTCGATGACTGAGCCGCCGCGGGCGACCTCGCGAATGGCTCCGATCAGCTGCTCGGGGTCCGACACGCGCTCCTTAAGTAGATACGCGCGGCCAGCCGAGCCTTCCTCCAGCAGCGCCCGCGCGTACACGGGGGCGTCGAACTGGCTCAGCAGCACGACACCAATCTGCGGATGGGTCTTGCGCAATCGGGCGGCGATTTGGAGGCCTTCATCGGTGTGGGTCGGCGGCATGCGAATATCAGTCAGCACCACGTCGGGCTGTGTGCTCTCGACCGCTTGCAGCAGCGAATCGAGGTCACCACAGCTGGCGACCACCTCCATGGTCGCGTCCCTGCGCGTCTCGAGCAGGCGCCGTACGCCTTCGCGCACGAGCAGGTTGTCCTCGGCGAGCGCCACCCGGATCGCCATGGTGGCGACAGCATACGCCCCCGATCGCACCCGCGATACATCGTCCCTCAGGCGGCGCTGCTGTAGGTCGACAGGCGAGCTGTCGTTCTGGGATGCTGACCATTTCGTAGGTCGGCCGACCGCGACCTGGGCCGCACAACTGGCGCCGTCATCAGGCCTGGAGGTCAATGCCGGGTCGTATGACCGGCCGGCTCGCCGGTCCAAGAAGGAGCGCTTCCCGCCGCGGGCCGCACTGGTAGCCGACCGGTGACGGTGGTCCCACTGCCGCGCCGCGACCGCACGTCCAGGTGCCCGCCGACGGCCGCCAGCCGGTCGGCCATGTTCTGGAGTCCGGCGCCCGGCTGCACCGCGCTGTGGTCGAAGCCGGCCCCGCCGTCCACCACCGCGAAGTCAAGCCAACCGTCCTCACACCCGAGGCGCACGCGGACTGGCGCGCCACTGGCATGCTTGGTCCAGTTCTGCAGCGCCTCTAAACAGCAAAAGTAGACGGCGGCTTCGATTTCCGGCGCGAACCGCGCGCCCACGATGGCCGGATCCACCTGGAGTTTGGCCAGCGGACCGGCCTTGGTCAGGTGCGCCTCGAGCGCCGCGGACAGGCCGCGGTCCGTGAGCGTGGGCGGGTAGATGCCGCGTGCCAGGTCGCGCAAGGTCCCGAGCGCCTCACGCGCCTGTAACCCTACCTCCGTCAACAGGGCCTCCGCCTCGCCCGGGTCAGCGCGCACGAGCTCGCGGGCGACCTGGAGGTTCACTGCCAGAGCGACCAGCTGCTGCTGGGCTCCATCATGGAGGTCCCGCTCAATGCGCCGCCGCTCCTTGTCGCCCGCTTCCACGATGCGTGCGCGCGAGGCAGCAAGCTGGTCGCGGGCATCGGCATTCGCGATCGCCTGTGCGACCAGCTCGGCAAAGTCGCCGAGGCGACCTTCGGCGCCGCTGGGGAACGGGTCGCCGCTCGTGGTGGCCGCCGTGACCGCGCCCCAGAGCCGCCCGTCGACCATGATCGGCGCGGCCAACGAGCAGCGGATGCCAATCTCGCGCAGCGTGTGCGCCAGCGTGCCCGCCAGCCCGTCAAATGCGTCGAGGCGGGCTGGTTTGCCGGTGCGATACACCCGCATCACTGCCGTCTCGCTATCCAGCGGGAGCGTCGCGCCGACGGGGACAGCGCGGATGCCAGGCTCGCTCCAGCGGCCCATGATCCGCAGGTGGTCGCCCTCGAACCGCGTCAGGTTGGCCGTCTGCGCTCCAAGGACCTGGCCCACCTCCGCGGTGACGGCCTCGAATAGTCGTTGCTGCGCTGGCGCGCTGGCCACCAACGTCGCCACGCGTCGCAGCGCCGCCTGCTCGTCCGCAAGAGTGCGATGCGCCGCCTCCCGCTCGCGCAATTCCTCGGTCTGCGCCCGAAGCTCCAGCGCCAGCCGTGCGTTGCTGAAGGCCGGTCCGGCCTGGGCGGCCAGGTCCCCGAGCAGTTTCTCCTCGGCGGCGGTAAGCGGCTCGCCCGGCGCCTTATCCACCGCGATCTCGCCCACCAGCTCAGCCCGGTGCCAGACGGGTACCACGTGCGCAAAAGTCGCGCTCACCGCCTCGGCCGGCCAGGCGACAGCCTGGTCGTGCCCACCTGGCACGTAGACCCGCACCCGGCTTCGAGGGGCACCGATGCCGCGGGCGGCCGTCTCGGCCATTCGCGGCAGGACTTCGTCGACCGAAAGGGCTCCCGCGATGCGCCGCGAGAAGCCGGCGAGCACGTCGTAGGGGCTGGCACGCTGGCCGTAGACCAGGCGGTTGGCCAGCCGCTGGAGGCGCTCCCGCACCGGTTGGAAGGCAACCGCCACCACGGCCGTTGCCAATAGGGACAGCCCGAGAGCCTGGCTTGAGCCGGTCGCAGGGTTCGGCTCTCCTCGCGTGCCAATCAGCGCCCCAACGCCCACCACGACCGCGACGTACGCGCCGGTAATCGCGAGTGCGAGTGCCCCGTACGCCAGCGCTTTGTTGATGACGAGATCCACCTCGTACAGGCGGTACTTGAGGATCGCCAGACCCAGGCTGACGGCGAACACGTCGAACGCGACCAGGTTCACGACGCCCACCAGCGGACGCCAGTCCCGAGGTGCGGCGAACCCGAACGCGAGCGCGAGACACCAGACGACCGCCCCCAATGCGATCCACTTCAGTTGCTGCCGCTCGTGGCCCCTGGCCTGCCGGAAGCGGACCACCAGGGAGCCGGCGGCGAGCAGAAGCGCGAACGGGATGACCACCGTCGCGGCATTGAGCAGCAGTATCAGCACCTGGCCGGCCCCGGCGATCCCGAACGGGCTCGTTAGCGCACGCGCGTTCAGCAGCGGGCCTGGCATGAGTGCGAAGCTCGTAATCGCTACCGCTGCGCACCCGCCGATAAGCCACAGCACGGGTCGCCACCGTCGGGACGGTAGCTGGCCATCGGGCAAGAGCAGCAGGATCGGCCCGATCAGGGCCGTGCCGACCACGCCGAGCCAGCCATCCACCCAGGCGACCACTGCCCCATCCCCGAGCGGCGCGATAGGACCGACTGTGCGCGCGTATTCGACATACGCCTGGACGATCGTCGAATACCCAGAGATGCAGCCAGCGGCGCACACCAGCCAACCGATCGGATTGTTGGGCCGCCGCGCGGCGATCACGGCGCCAATGGTCCAGCCACCCGCCAGGCTGAGCTGCCCCAGCCCCCGCAGCAGACCGCTGATCAGGCGGTCGTCAGGCTGGTTCGGGCCCGGAGGAAAACCGCTGCCGGCCCACAGCAGGAGTGCCAGCCCCTGCAGCGTCACGGCCAGCGCCCACAGGAACCAGGCGAGATGAACGGCGCGCGTGGCCATTTAGCCAACCCTGCCCCGCCCCATTGTGGGCCACGGCGGCGTGCAAGGAAAGCCCAGTCCAAATGCATCTATTTCCGGCGACCAGTTAGGCGACCGTAAGCCCGGCGGTCCTCTCCCATGCCGGGCGCCGGCGGCATGCGCCAATGACCACTGCCGACAGCGCCGTCGATGCAACCGTCGGTGCAGCCCGCATCCCGAGGTTCGCCGCGGGTGTGACGAGTCCACTCACATGGGTTCTCCGCGATTCGTCACGCGCAGCCAGCATCACCTCCGAGCTGCCCGCGTGAGGGTGCGCGGGTTCGTCAGAACTGCCAGGAGGAAGACCACGACCAGAGGCAGAAGTAGGTCGCCCACCAGCGGGCTCAGCTTGAGCGCCTCTGGAGGCATCGCAGCGACGGACTGTCCGAACAGGTTGAACGTGATGTTGTTGGCCGAGTGCGCCAGGACGACGATCAGGAGACTGCCGCCCGTGTTGTTGTAGAGCCAGGCCAGGACAACCGAGAGCAGCAACACGCTCACGACGAACGTGAGAAACGACTGACTCTCCTGCCCGGAGCCCGGAATGAACCACAGCGGTAGATGCCAGGCCGCCCATATCAGCCCCAGGAATAGGCTGGCGGGCAATGCCCCATAGCGCACCTGCAGCCGGGGGAGGGCCAGACCGCGCCATCCGACCTCTTCGTCCAGCCCGCCACGCAGCAGCGCGGTGATCAGAAATGCCGCGGGCAGCGAGATCCAGCTCGAGAGTGGCGGAGCCGGCGGCACGCCGCCACCCAGAACGACATTGAGCACAACGAGGACGCCGTCGACGGCACCCCAGCCGAGGAGCGCGACGGCGTACCAGGCGGGGCTCACACGCCAGCGCAGCAGCTGGCCGAGCAAGGCCCGTAGACCAGCGCGGCCTGTTTCGAAGGTGACGACCGCGAGCGCCGCAACAACTGGGCCGAGGCCGCCGGCGAGCATCAGAATGTCCGTCGGAACGGGCAGCTCAAACAGCCCCCGAGCTGCCAGCGCGACAAGGCCCCAGCAAAGCCAGGTCAAGCCATAGGCGAGGACGAAGTACAGCGGAAGGCCCGTTCGACGGCGAGCGCTGGGGGTGTCAGCGAGGGTGATGGTTGGTCGTGCCGTGGTCGGCAGCGTCGCATGGGTCATGTCGAATCAGCCTTTCAGGGGAGTTGGATCGCGAGGAGCGATCACGGCACTCGGGGCCAACCTAAGGTTGGTCGTGGCCGCAAGCCCGCGCGTTCATTGCGCCGAGTTTCCATCGCGCGCGGGTTGAGCGGCGTCCACCCGGCGGTTGATGCGCGGGTTGATTCGCTACCGCCGCGACACCACGGTGACGGCCCAACGCACAGGATCGTTCGAGGAGGCGGGGCGCTTGCTCGAGACGCGCCGGGACGCGAGCATCGCAGTGGTTGCCAGCAGATCGCCGCGCGGCTGCGCGGGAGCCGCCAGCGGATCAGCGGGGTGCTACTGAACTGGTTCGACGCGCCAGTCTACGCGCGAGCGCTGCTGTAGGAGGGCTCGGCTGGCCGTGCGTATCTGCTCAAGGAGCGCGTGTCGTACCCCGAGCAGCTGATCGGAGCCATTCGCGAGGTCGCCCGCGACGGCGCTCCTTCGATCCGAACGGTGTCGAACGCTCGCCGCTCGTGGCGATCAACCACGCTCGCCAACCTGACGCGGAACGGCCGCGACGCATGCCCCGACAGGTACCTCGGGTGCATGGGCCGCGGCCCGCGCCCAGCGCGGCAGACTGATACCTACTCGGCCGCTCCGGCGACCGGTGCGGGCACCAGGTCGACCATCCTGCGGCGTGTCGGCTCCGTGTTCGGTGACGTCTGATGCACGATTCCGACGACGCGCTTCACCAGCACCTGCAGGTCATCGACGAGCGTATACACGGCCGGAATGACGAGCAGGGTCAGGAACGTACTGGTCAGCAGTCCGCCGATGACCGCCACGGCCAGCGGCGCGCGCCACTCGCCACCTTCGCCCAGCTTCATCGCCAGCGGCAGCATGGCCAGGATCAACGCGGCGCTGGTCATCAAGATCGGCCGGAGTCGGGTTGGGCCCGCCCGCAGCAGCGCCTCCGTGCGACCCACACCCCGCTTGCGGAGATGATTGGTGTAGTCGACCAGCAGGATGGCGTTCTTTCCAACCAATCCTGTCAGCAGGATCATGCCGATCATGCTCATCAAGTTGAGCGTGTTGCCGGTTAAGGCCAGCAAGCCGAACGCGCCCACCAGAGCCAGCGGCAGGCTCAGCATCACGATGAACGGGAACAGCAGGCTCTCGAACAGCAGCGCCATGAGCACGTACATGAGCGCCACGCTGAGGGCGAGCGCCTGCGCCATCTGCGCGAACGCCTCGTTCTGGTCCTGCGCAGCACCACCCTGGCTGACCTTGTAGCCGGCCGGCACTTTGAGCGTGTCGAGCCCGGCCTGGATGTCCTTGCTCACGTCGCCCGACGGACGGCCGTTCAAGCTCGCCGTGACCGTCACCGACCGCTGCCGATCGCGTCGGGTGATCTGCGTTGGCCCACTCACAGGATCGATCTGAGCCAACTGCCCCAAACGAACGCTGGCGCCGCTTGGCGTGATTACGGGGACGTCGCGGATCTGATCCACCCGCGCACGATCGTTCGGATTGAGCAGCACAGTGATATCCCAGCCTTTCGTGCCATCGGGACGGAAGGTGCCAACCGTGCTGCCTGCCAGGCCCGTCCGCAGCACGCTCGCGACTTGGCCCGGCGTGAGGCCCAGGTCCGACGCACGGTCGCGGTCGATGCTGACGACGAGCTCTGGCTGTCCCACCACGCCGCCATCGTTCACGCCCGTGGTTCCACGGACCTGGCGGACAATGGTCGCGACTTGCGTCGCAAGCGCGGCGAGAGTTTGCTGATCTTCACCCTCGATCCGCACCTGCACGGCGCTGGTGCCACCACCGCCGAGCGTGCTGATGGCCGTGGCCTCGAGGCGCAACCCGGGAATGCCGTCGCCTGCCCGCCGCGCGTCATCAGCGACCTGTTGTGAGCTGCGCTGGCGATGGGATTTGTCTTTTAACATCAGCGAGGTCGTCGCAAACCGACTCTGGTTCGGAGACTCAAAGCCGCTCACGCCGACGGACGTGAATACGGTCTCCACCTCCGGAATCTGCTGCAGGCGCTGCTCAACGAGCGCCGTCGCGCGATCGGTTGCGGCCAGGGTCGTGCCAGCTGGCATTTCGAGTGTGACCTCCACCTGGCCGGCGTCGTCTTGCGGGACGAACTCGGTCGACAACACACCCAGCACGATGAGCGAGACGCCAGCCAGAAACGAGACGATCGCCACGCCCACTACGGCCCAACGGAACCCGAGTGAAAACTGCAGCGCTTGCTCGTAGCCGTGTTCGAGCCGCCGGAAGCCGGCTTCCCACAACCTGGCGAACTGGATCTTTGGATTACGCGTCGGCCCGTCAGTGCTTCCGTCTTGGCGGAACCCACGTGGAAAGAGGCGGCTCGCTAGCAGTGGTGTGAGGGTGAATGAGACGAGAAGTGAGAATAGGGTGGCCGACACGATGACCAGGCCGAATTCGCGGAAGTACTGGCCAACCATACCGGTCATGAAGGCAATCGGGGTGAAGACGACTACGTCGACCAGCGTGATCGCGATGGCGGCCATGCCGATTTCGGACCGGCCGTTGATTGCCGCCTGTTTGGGCACCTCGCCCATCTGCAAGTGGCGAGCGATGTTCTCGAGCACCACGATCGAGTCGTCGACCAGAATGCCGACGGTCAATGCGAGCCCCATCAGGCTCATGAAGTTGAAGCTCAGGCCCAGGATGCTCATGACGCCGAACGTGGCGACGAGACTGGTCGGAATTGCCAGCAACACAATTGCCGTGCTGCGCAACGTGTGGAGAAACACCAGCAACACCAGACCTGTCAGGAGAATCGCCAGCATGAGCTCGTGCTGCACGTCCGCGACGCTGTTGCTGACATAGGTCGAGGCGTCGCCAATCACATTGATTTGGGTGCCTGCGGGAAGCTCTCGATTCAGCTCTACAACGGCCTTCTTCACGCCGTCGGCAGTCGAGACTGTGTTCGCGCTCGCTTGCTTGTGAATGACGATGGCTATGGCTGCCTGGCCGTTCGACCGCTGCACTACGCTCGCCTTTTTCGTGGTGTCGACCACCGTGGCCACATCGCGTAGACGGACGCGTCCCGCCGGACTCGAGCTGATCAGGATGTTCTGCAGCTCGGCGGGCGTCTGCGCCAGACTGTTCAGCCGCACGGTCCAGTCCTGATTGCGCTGGGTCACGTTGCCTGACGGCACGTTCAGGTTGTCCGCGCTCAGCGCCTGATTGACTTGCAGAATGCTCAGCCCGTGGGCCTGTAATTTCTGCTGATCAACGTGCACCTGGATCTCACGTTGGACACCGCCGAGTAGCGTCACGCGAGCTACGCCGATCGTGCTCTCGAGGCGCTTCTTGACCGTGTCCTCGGCTAGCTGTTGAAGCTGGACCAGATCGCGGCTGCCACTGAACGCGAGCTGGATAATCGGTTGGGCGTTGGGATCGAATTTGGTGACGTTGGACGTCTTGCTGTCCGCGGGCAATTCGTTGCGAATCGCGCTAACGCGGCGCTCGACCTCGCGGGCGCTGTCTTTGCTGGCCTTCTCGGTGAACGTGACTCGAACTGTCGAGATGCCTTCGTTGGACGTGGACTGGATGTAGTCCACGTCGTTCAGACCTGCCAGGGAATCCTCGATCTTGCGGGTGACGAGTGTGTCGACAGCCTCTGGCCCGGCGCCCGGATACGGCGTCGTGACAGTGACGATCGGGAATTCCAGGGCGGGCAAGAGCTCAACGCCGAGCCTGGTCCATGACATGAGACCAAACGCGAGCAGGGCCCCGAGCGCGATCAGCACGATCAGCGGCCGCCGGATAGAGAGCGTGGTGAGCCACATGGGGGTGGGTACTCCTGGGGGTAACGCGGCGTGCTCAGCGCGCCAGCGCGGTGAAGGTGTTTTCAACGTGTGCGGCGACGAGGTCGCCGTCGGCCAGTTGGTTCAGGCCGCTGGTAGCCACCAGGCGGCCTTCGTCTAGCCCGCCAAGGATCTCGACGAAGCGCTCGCTCTCGATCCCGACGCGGACAGGCTGCCTGGCAACGCGGCCTTCGCCATCGATGCTCAGGACTGACGGCTGGACCTCTGCGCCCGACACGATCGCTTCACGAGGGACCAACAATGTGTTCTGGCGGGCAGCCGTGATGATGTTCAACCGAGCGAACATCCCAGGCCGCAGATTGCTGCCGTGATCCTTGGGTTCGACCCGCACCGCTGCCGTGCGGCTCTTGCTGTCGACGGTCGGCGCGATCGACGTGACCGTACCAGTGAACGTCTGCTTCGGGAATGCGGGGACTTCGAGCTGTACCGACTGGCCCTCGGCGACCTGGCCAAGTTGCGCTTCCTCTACATTGACCACCAGCTCGAGGGCTGGCGGCACCAGCGTCACGAGTGGCGTCTGAGGACTGACCAGCGCACCGGCCGGGGCGAAACGCTCGGCGATTACGCCGTCGACTGGGGCGTTGATCGTGGACTCGCGGATACCAAGCGCGGCCAGCGCCAGTTGCGAGCGCGCCTGGTCGACCGCTGCCTGGGCGGCGGCAAGGTCCTGCTCGGTGTACGGGTTGCCTGCCTTGTCCAAGAGGGCGCGCGCCTGAGCCACCGCTTGCTCCTGCTGCTGCAGGTCGAAGCTGGTGTACGGCTGGCGCGCCTTGCGCAGCTGTTGCTCGGCCTGGCTGACCGTCGCCTGGGCTTGCTGGAGGTCCTCGTCGGTGGGGCCGCGGCTGATGACGTCGAGCTTGGTCTCGTCGCTCTTGAGTCGCTCGCGAGCGGCGGTGACGTTGGCCTGGGCCGACTTGACCTGGCTGTCCAGATTTCCGTTCCTGGCCGCGGCCAGGTTGGCCTGGGCTACCTTGAGGTTTTCCTGTGCTTGCACGAGTTGGCCCTCCGCCTGCTGTTTCTGGGCTTCGAGCTGGGCGCGCGCAGCGGCAACCCCTCCGTTCTTCAGCGCGTCGAGCCGCACCTGCGCGGTCTTGACGTCTGCCTGCGCCTCATCGACGCCTGCCTGGAGCTGGACCTGCATGGCCGGGCTGCCTCCGCGCTTGAGCAGGTCGAGCTGACCCTGAGCCGACTCGACGGCGGCTTCGGACGCGGCCAGCACGGCATCGGCGGACGCTTTGAGGCTGTCGCACGCGGTGCTGTTGTGCCCGATGATGATCTGGCCCGTGGCCGGGTTCTTCGTATCGGCGCAGATCTGGCTGACGCCCTGCTCGTTGGCAGTCTGACTCGCCTGCGCCTGAGCGCGCTGCCCTCTGGCTGCTTCTACCGCGGCCTCCGCCTGCGCGATGGCCGCCTGCGTGGGGTTGCGGCTCTCGTTGAGCGCGGCCTGAGCCGTACGCAGCGAGGCGACTGCCTTGTCGTAACCGCTCTGTGCGGCTTGCACGTCGGCGGCCGACGAGCCGCTCAGGTTCGCCAGCGCCGCATCGGCCGAGGTGATCTGTGCGTGAGCGGTTTTGATCTGAGCGTTCAGATTGTCCGCCTGAGTTTGTGCGTATTGGAGGGCGGCGGCATTTGAGCCGCCAAGCGCGGCGAAGGCGGCCTCGGCACTCGCCACAGACGCTTTGTCGGAGTCGACCGCGCTCTGTACCGCCTGGCGCACGCTGTCATCGGCGCCGTTCTCCAGCGCGACCAGCTTGGCCCGCGCGGACGCGAGCGCGTCCTCAGCGGAGCGCACGTCCTCGGCGCGACCGCCGGAGCGCATGTTCTGGAGTCGGATCTGCTGCTGCGCTAGCGCCGCCTCGGCGGCGGCTACATCCTGAGTGCGCGCTCCTGCCTGGAGTG